>Ga0272441_10001654_pt1 | contig 47114 bp, 33 predicted proteins | sample SSMProp6N_FD_193582 | JGI IMG/M metagenome (GOLD analysis project Ga0272441, IMG submission 193582) | Marine sediment archaeal communities from Little Sippewissett salt marsh, Falmouth, MA, United States - SSM-Prop-6N | ecosystem: Environmental > Aquatic > Marine > Wetlands > Sediment ... | reverse complement strand
GCCGGACCGTCCGGCTGAAACTCATCGCCGACGTGGGTCCCGCCGACAATTCCTCGGCCGACTGGGCCGCCTGGGCCGAGATGCGGGTCGAGACGCTCGCGCCCCGCCTCGTACGCACGCTTGAGGCGGGCCCGGCGGACGTCCCCCGCCAACCGTGAGCCGGTTCCCCGCGGAGGTGCAAGGCGTCCACTCCGGGCGCCGCAAGAGGGACCCGGCCCCCTGCCAGGCCGCTAGACCCGCCATGGAGGCTGGGACAGGTGTATCAGGCCGCCTGCCTCCGCCCCCGACGGGCAAGCAAGCCCAAGCCGCCGAGGGCCAGCAGGGCCAGCGTGGCCGGTTCCGGGAGCATGGCGTCGTACAGGTCGCCAATCTCGTCGCCGGCCAGGGCCTCATCGTAGAAGCGGACGCGGGCGATCAGGCCGTCGAAACTGCCGTAACCGTCGAACTCATCCGGGCCGAAGCCGTTCTCGGCGCCAAGTCCGGCGACGTTGCTGCCGGCCCATCCGTCGGGGGGCTGGCCCGCGTTGCTCGTGCCATCCGCCTCCGCGCCGTTGACGTAAAGCGTATTGCAGGGGCCGTTGATCACGCCGACCGCCTGGATGAAATCGGTGACGGCCGAGAGCGTGGCGGCGGTCCCGGTCACGCCGTTGTTGGCGTGCACGACGAATCGGAGGGCGTTGCCGTTCAGGGCCAGGGCCACTCCCGACGCGTTGGCGCCGGTCTCGAAGATGTACTCTTGGCCGAGCAGGTCGTCGGGCCTGAGCCGGAACTCGAACGTGCTGTTGCCGCTGATGTCGCTGCCGTTGAACGTGTCCGCGGTGCCGTAGGACGGGTCGGTCGCGAGGCCGCCGCCGAACTCGTACGCCTTCACAATCGTGGTGGCGCCGCCCGCGACGGCGACGGCTTCGGCCGTCGTGTCGAGGGTCCAGTCCCGGTTGGTGGTGGCGGCGACGTCGCTTTCCCAGAGGGCGTCGCCCGCGGTGTCGAGGGCGGCGTCGTAGTCGTACGCCAGGTCATCGAGGGGCGCGGCCAGGGCGGCACCGGCCAGAAGCACGGCGGCCACAACGACCGCTCAGCCGCCGGCGGGCGCCGGGCGGGAACCGCCTTCCACCGCCTCGCCGTCCACGTGGATGGCGTTCTTGCGGATCTGCGTATGATCGCACTCCGGCGCGAGCCGGATGCCGACCGGTCCGTCGTACAGGTGCGACCCTTCGATTACCGTCCAGTCCTTGAGCGGCGCCGTCTCGGGCAGGCCGGGCATCGTGTGCGCCGGGGACCCCAACTCCACGGCCGCCCGTTGCCTCGGGTCCATCCCCTGGAGCCACGCCGGCTGGATGTGGAAACTCGGCCCGTACCGGAACCCCGTGACCTCCGAGAACCGGACCGTGTTACCAAAGACGAGCGGCCCGATCATCCGGATGTTGCCGCGGCCCATGATCCGGACGCCGATGAGGTCGCAGAACGCCACCGGCGAGGGGGCGTCGCGCTTCCACGCCCACAGGTAAAACCCCTCGCAGCGGCGCAGCGCGTGGCCGTCCACGACGTGCCCGAAGTTGTTGCCCCAAAAGCCCGTCCAGTTGGCGGTGCCCTCCTCTTCGTTGTCGATCCAGAGCGTTTCGACATACGCCCGACCGACCATCGCGTACGTCGAGGCGTCGGGCGTCACGTCCCACGCCGGCGTGACGGTCAGCGTGTCATCGGTGTGGGCGGTCACCCGCCGGTACTGGCCCAGGCCCCGGCCGTCAAGGACCAGCACGAACTCGTTTCTCAGGTCCTTCTCCTCGAACGGCGAGCCGGCGACGGTCAGAGAGGTCCGGTTGGCCTGGGCCACCCGGCCGTGCCACGTGGCGCCGCCCGCCTCGTACATGTTCTCGCCGGCGTTGTGGCGCCGCGGCACGGTGTTCGTCCACCGGTTGCCGAGCAGGATGGAGTGGTATCCGCTGGTCCGGCCGCACTGGCTGACCCAGTTGCGCTCGCCGTTCTCGACGACGTTGTACTCGATAATCGAATGGACGGGGGCGCGGATGAAAAGGTTGTTCGCACGTCCCGGGTGGATGTTGCGAATCGTGTTCCCGCTCACCAGCGCCTGCTCGTGCGGGCCGTGGACGAGGAACACGCCGCCCCGCGCCGCCTCGATAACCGTGTCCTTCAGCACGAAGCCGTACGACCCCCATTCGACCATCACCGCCACGTGCGTCGAGTGCGTCGCGCGGATGTGGCAGCGCTCGATACGGCACTGGTCGTGCGAGCCGAAGACGGCCTGAAGCGTGCCGGGACCGTCCACGAACCCGAGGTCGCGGACCGCGGCGCGGTCGCGCAGCCAGACCATCGCCCCCAGGTTGTCGGCCTGCTGACGGTGACGGAAATGGCCCGGCATGGCGCGGGCGATCTCGTTCGGCACGTCCCACCGCATCGGCGCCGCATCGCGCACAACGAGGCGGCTGGACCGGGGCCCGGCGCCGGCCAAGGTCACGTCCGGCGGGACCCAGAGGGTGGCCCGGATGGCATAGGCGCCCGGGGAGAGGACGACCGTCCCCCCGCCGGCTTCGCCCGCCGTCACGAGCGCCTTGCGGAGCGCGGCCGTATCGTCCGCGCTCCCATCGCCGACGGCGCCGAACTCGCGGGCGTTGAACACCTTGGCGAGGGCCGGCCCGGGCGGCGCGACGGTCAGCGTTACGGGCCCGCCCCATCCCGCCTCGCCGCCGGAGCCGTTGTGGACGTACAGGTCGTACGCGCCCGGGGCGAGGTCGGCCGGAAGCGTCACGCGCACCTCGTATAGCGGGTGCGGGCCGCGTTCCAGCGCCGCCACGGCCGTCACCGCGCCGCCGCCCCGGGCCCTGAGCGCCACGAGGCGCGCATCGATCGTCCGGCCGAAAACGCGCACCGTCTCGCCGGGGGCCGCCCGCTCCGGCGACACCCACCACGGCCGGGCCGATTTGACCAAGCGCGGCTCGGACCAAGCGCCACCGTTTCCGACCCAGCAGACGGCCTGGCCGGCCCGCGCGTCGTAGAACCCCTGGGCCCCGTAATGCGACTGGAATTCAACCGCGATCACCAGGCCGCGTGGGTCGACGTCGAGGACCTTCAGGTTCCGTGCCCCCTTCGGCGGCGCGTCCGGAAGGAAATCGTGCGGGCGGTACGGTGTGGCCGCCAGGGCCGCCAAGGCCTTCTTCTCATCGAACGGGGCGTCCCAGGCGCGGACCTCCGTCCGGCCGGCCTCGAAGCCAACGCCCCACACCGTCTTCGTGTTCCCGCCCTGCAATCGGCAGACCTGTGGGGCGGCGGCGGAGAGCGCCCGAGGTTGGCACGCCGCCACCAGCAGGAACGAAACGAGGAGAAGCCACTTCCGCATAATAATGGACCTCCAGGAAGACGGCGGATGGAACCGTTCGCGGCCGTGGAGCGGAACGCAAAAGAAGTGGCGTCCCCATGAGGACTCGAACCTCAAACCTTTGGCTCCGGAGGCCAACGCTCTATCCAATTGAGCTATGGGGACGCTGCCGGCAGGCCATTCTACACGCCGCAGGGGCGATGTCAATGCTGCGCACGAGCACAGCGGCGTCGTGAGACCTTCGACGGCGTCCGTGGTGTCGTTGCCGCCGGGGTCGTTGCCCAGTCCCTCGTGCCGATGGCCGTCGCCGATAGCCGCTTGCCCGGCGCCCTCCGCGTTTCCGCCTTGACAGGCCCCTGAACGCGGGCTATTATTTGCTTGAAACAATCGTTTCAATCGGGCGTTAAACCCCGCGGAGGCAACCATGGCCAGCCGGACGGACGACAGCGGCAGTACACGCGAACGGCTCCTGGAGGCCGCCGGGGCCATCTTCGCCCAAAAAGGGTACCATCACGCCACGGTCGCGGAGATCTGCGAGCGGGCCGACGCCAACATCGCCGCGGTCAACTACTACTTCCGCAGCAAGGACAACCTGTACGTGGAGGCCTGGCGGGAGGCGTTTCAGCGGTCGGTCGGGACCCACCCGCCGGACGGCGGCGTGGCGACGGACGCCCCGCCCGAGGACTGGCTCCGCAGCCGCATCCGCGCCCTCGTCGAACGCGTGGCCGACCCGAACAGCATCGAGTTCGAGATCATCCACAAGGAACTCGCGAACCCGACGGGGCTTCTCTCGGAGCCGATGGCGAAGGCGATCGAGCCGATCCGTCGCGGCATGAGCCACGTCATCCGGGAAATGCTCGGCCCCCGCGCCCCGGATGACGCCTTACGCCTGTGCGAGATGAGCGTCCTGACGCCATGTATCCATTTCGTGCTGCGCGACAGACTTCGCCGCTCCCTGCCGAAAGGCACCCATCTGCCCGGTCCCCCGCCGCTGGAGGTGGACGTGGAAACGATTGTGGACCACATTTACCGTTTCAGTCTGGCGGGCCTGCGCGACGTGCGGCGTCGGATCGAGTCCCCTGCCCCCGCGGAAACGGAGTGAGCCCGTGACGACCGGCACGATGGGCAACCGAGAGGGCCTTCTCGGCGCAAGCCACACCAGGCGAGGTGGATCTCCGCACCCACCGCGCCGTGGCACGCGGTTGGCCGTGCGCGCGGCGGGTACGGAGACCCACCGCGCTTCTCCCTCTGGATTCAAAGAACGCATCACCTGCGTCGGTGCCCTGCTGCTGGCGCTGGTGGCCCTGCCGTCCTGCACGCCGGAGGCCGTGCGCGTCCAGTCGCCGGCCCGGGTCCCCGGGGCTTTCTCGTCCAGCGGGACGGCGACGCTGCCGGCCCAGTGGTGGACGGCGATGGACGATGAGTCGCTCGCGCGGCTGGTGGAGGAGGCGCTGCGGGGCAACTTCAGCATCCGGCAGGCGTGGGACCGGCTGGACCAGGCCCGCGCCCTGGCCGAGCAGGCCGACGCCCCGCTCCTGCCGGCCGTGGACGGCACGGCCGGGGCGTCGCGGACGGGCCTGCGGGCCGAGCCGGCGCCGCGGATCTACACCACCGAGTACGCCTTCGGCCTCTCGGCCAGTTACGAGGTGGACCTGTGGGGCCGGGTACGGTCGACGTCCGACGCCGCCCGTCTCGACGCCTACGCCTCCACGCAGGACCTCCAGGCGGCGGCGGTCACGCTCACCGGCAGCCTCGCCGACGTGTGGTACCAGTTGATCGAAACCCAGGGCCAGTTGCGGCTGCTGGACGAGCAGATCGCGACGAACGAGAAATATCTGGATCTGATCGCCACGCGGTTCGGGCAGGGGCTGGTGGAGGCGAGCGACGTCCTCCAGCAGAAGGAACTCGTGGAGCAGACGCGGGGCCAGCGGGTGCTGGTCGAGCGGGCCGTCGCGGTACTCGAGCACCAGTTGGCCGTGCTCCTCGGCCGACCGCCGCAGGCCCTCGAGACGGACGTGCCGGCGTTGCTGCCGACCCTGCCTCCCCTGCCGGACACCGGCGTGCCGGCGGCGTTGGTGCAGCGGCGTCCGGACGTGGTGGCGGCGGCGCTCAGGGTCCAGGCGGCCGACCGGCGGGTGGCGGCCGCGGTGGCCGACCAGTTTCCCCGTCTCAGCCTGACGACGAGCGGCGAGGTGTCCGCCGCCGAGATGCGCGACCTCTTCGACAACTGGCTCGCCGTCCTGGCCGCCAACGTCGTGACCCCCCTCTTCGACGCGAACCGCCGGGGCGCGGAGGTCGAGCGCACCCGCGCGGTCGTCTCCGAGCGCCTGAACGCGTACGGCCAGACGGTGCTGGAGTCGCTGCAGGACGTGGAGGACGCGCTCGTCCAGGAGGCAAAGCAGGCCCGGTACGTCGAGAGCCTGGAGACGCAGTTGACCCTGTCGCGCGAGGCGACAAACCGCGTCCGCGACATCTACAGCACCACCGGCCGCGAGTTCCTCCGGTACCTGACCACACTGCTGGGATACCAGCGGCTCCAGCGGACACACCTGTCGGCGAAGCGGGACCTCGTGCTGTTCCGGATCGACCTGTACCGGTCGCTGGCGGGGGGATGGGCGCTGCCCCGTCCGGCGCGGGCCGAGACGACCGGGCCGCGCCGGCCCGTCGCGGCCCCCGTGGTGGAAGCAGACGCGTCCGGCCGCGCGCCGGGCGATGGAGGATCGGACGATGACTGACGAGACACCGCTGAACCTGGCAACCGCTCCCGTCGCGCCGCCCGCGCCAGCGTCGGATACGACGCGTAAGCTGAGCGTGGTCGTCCGCCTGCTGCTGGTGGCCGTGATCCTGGGCGCCGGCGCCGTCGCCGCCTGGTACTGGATGACGCACGAGCCGAAGGCGCGGCGGAAGCCGCCCGAGGCCCAGGCCCGGCTGGTGGAAGTGACGGCCGTCGAGCCCGGGCGCGAAACGGTCACGGTCCACGTGATGGGCCAGGTCGTGCCGGCCCGGTCGATGGCGCTGGCGCCGCGGGTGGGGGGCGAGGTCATCGACCTCAGCCCGGAGTTTGTGCCCGGCGGGCGGTTCGCCGGGGGCGAAACGATCGCCCGGATCGACCCCGAGGACTACGAGCTGGCCCTGGAGAAGCAGAAGGCCGAAGCGAAGCGCCTGTCGGCCCTGGCCGACCAGGCGGCCGCCACCATCGCCCAGCGCCAGACGGCCGTGACCCAGGCCCAGAGCCAACTCGCCATTGAAATGGGCCAGCAGTCGGTGGCGAAGCGGGAATACGAACTGCTCGGCGAGACGGTCCAGGGCAAGGACGAAGCGCTGATCCTCCGCCGGCCGCAACTGGAGTCGGCGAAGGCGTCGCTGGCGGCGGCCGAGGCCGCCCTCCAGTCCGCCCGCGCCGCCGCCGACTCGGCCCGGGCGGCGAAGGAGACCGCGGAGACGGTCGTCCGCATCGCCAACCTCAACCTGGCGCGCACCACCCTCCGCGCCCCGTTCAACGCGCTGGTGGAGGCGCGGCAGGTGAACCTCGGGTCGCAGGTGGCGGCGGGGTCGCCGGTGGCGACGCTCGTCGGCACGGACGCCTACTGGGTCCAGGCCCTCGTGCCGGTGAACGAATTGAAATGGATTCGCGTTCCCCGCTCCGGGGAGGAACCGGGGTCGCCGGTCCGCATCTACAACGAGGCGGCCTGGGGCCCGGAGACGTTCCGCACCGGCCGGGTCCTCCGTCTCGAAAGCGCCCTGGAGGAACAGGGCCGGATGGCCCGTCTCCTGGTCACCGTGCCGGACCCGCTGGGGCAGCAGAACGGGAGCGGCCGGACCCCGCCGCTCCTGATCGGCAGTTACGTGCGGGCGGCGATCGAGGGCACCGCCCTCGAGAACGTCATCGCCCTGGACCGCAACCACCTGCGTAACGGCAACGAGGTGTGGGTGATGAACGGCGAGGGGGAACTGGAGATCCGTCCGGTCGATATCGCGCACCGCGGCCGGGAGCGCGTGCTCGTGACCGACGGCCTGAAGGCCGGCGAGACCGTGGTGATGACGGACCTGACGGCGCCGGTGGCGGGGATGCGGCTGCGGACGGAGCCGGCCGAGGCCGCTGCGGCGCCCGGCACCAGCACCGCCCCGCCGCTTGCCGCCTCCGCATCGGCGGGTGCCGATGCGGCCGCCGCGGGCGTGGAGGCCCGGGCCCCATGAGCCTGCCCACCTCATCCAGCGACACCGGCCGCGGCCCCATCTCGTGGATGACCCGCCACGGGGTGGCGCCGAACCTGCTGATGGCCGTCCTGCTGATTGGCGGCCTGCTGATGTCCATGCGCGTCAAGCAGGAGGTCTTCCCGGACTTCGACCTGGACCTGGTCACGGTCACCGTCCCCTACCCCGGGGCGAGCCCGGAGGAGGTGGAGCGCGGCATCGTGCTGGTGGTGGAGGAGGCGATTCGCGGCGTGGACGGCGTCAAGGAGATCACCTCCGTCGCCAACGAGGGGTTCGGCACGGTGACGGCCGAGTTATTCGAAGACACCGACCACATGAAGGTCTTCCAGGAGATTCAGCAGGAGGTGGACCGCATCCTCACCTTCCCCGAGGAGGCCGAGGAGCCGGACGTCGTACTCGCGGCCCGGTGGCGCCAGGTGCTGACGGTGGAACTGCACGGCGACGTGGGCGAATGGGTCATGCGCGACACGGTCGAGAAGGTCCGCGACCGGCTGCTCCTGCGGGACGACATCACGCAGATTGAACTGCGCGGCGTGCGGCCCTACGAAATCCACGTCGAGGTGCCGGAGGGCAACCTGCGTGCCTACGGCCTGACGCTGAACGGCATCGCCCAGCGCATCCGGGCGACCGCGCTGGAACTTCCGGGCGGCAAGGTCGAGACGGCCTCCGGCGAAATCCTCCTCCGCATGACCGAACGGCGGGACTGGGCCGAGGAGTTCGCCCGTCTGCCCATCATCACCACCGCCGAGGGCACCGTCGTGTACCTGGAGGACATCGCCCGCGTCCGCGACACCTTCGAGGACGCCGACTGGGTCGGCACGTACGACGGCGAGCGGGCGATGGGCCTGGCCATCTACCGCGTCGGCGAGCAGACCCCGATCGACGTGTCCCAGTCGGTGCAGGAGGCGATGGAGGAAATCGCGCCCGACCTCCCGCCCGGTGTCTCGTACGGTATCCGGCACGACATGTCGGAGATCTACCAGCAGCGCCTCGAACTGCTGATGCGGAACGCCTTCCTGGGCCTGATGCTGGTGCTGCTGCTGCTCGGCGTCTTCCTGGAGGTCAAACTCGCCTTCTGGGTCACGATGGGCATCCCGGTCTCGTTCCTGGGGGCCATTCTCTTCCTGCCGATGATGGACGTCAGTATCAATATGATCTCGATGTTCGCGTTCATCGTGGCCCTGGGCATCGTGGTCGACGACGCCATCGTCGCGGGCGAGAACATCTACGAGTACCGCCAGCGGGGCATGGGCCTGCTGGAGGCGGGCATCCAGGGGGCGCGGGACGTGGCCATTCCCGTCACGTTCAGCATCCTGACGAACATCGTGGCGTTCTTCCCGCTGATGACGCTGCCGGGCATGATGGGCAAGATCTTCCGCGTCATCCCGCTGGTGGTGATCACGGTGTTCACGATCTCGTGGGTGGAGGCGCTGTTTATTCTTCCGGCCCACCTGGCCCACACGAAACCGGGCGGTCGGACCCGCCTCGGCGGGGGCTTCCATCACCTCCAGCAGCGGTTCAGCCACGGGTTCCGGCGGGCCATTCACAACGTCTACGGGCCGATTCTGGACGTCTGCGTCCGGTACCGGTACATCACGATTGCGGTGGCGGCGGCGATCCTGACGGCCGTGGCGGGATACGTGTGGAGCGGCCAGATCGGCATGATCCTCATGCCGCGCGTCGAGTCCGACCAGGCCAACGCCACCGTCATCCTCCCGGTGGGCAGTCCCCTGCCGCGCGCCGTCAGAGTCCGCGAGCAACTCGAGGCCGCCGCCCGCGCCGTCGCCGAACGCAACGGCGGCGACGGACTCCTGGAAGGCCTCTTTACGGTCATCCGCGAGAACGAGATCGAGGTCAGCGCTTACCTGACCGACGCCGACGTCCGCCCCATCAGCACCGGGGCGTTCGCCGACGCCTGGCGGGCAGAGACCGGCCTCATCCCCGGCCTGGAGTCCATGCGGTTCGAGAGCGACGCCGTCGGGCCGTCGCGCGGCAAGGCGCTCACGGTCGAACTCAGCCACAGCGACATCGAGACCCTCGACCGCGCCAGCACCGACCTCGCCGAGACCCTCGCCACCTTCCCGAACATCAAGGACATCGACGACGGGTACACGCCGGGGAAGGAGCAGTTAAACTTCACGCTGAAACCGGAGGGCCACAGCCTGGGCCTGACGGTCCGCGAGGTGGCCCGCCAGGTCCGCGACGCCTTCTACGGGGCCGAGGCCCTCCGGCAGCAGCGGCTGCGCAACGAAATCAAGGTCATGGTCCGACTGCCGGAGGCCCAGCGCATCAGCGAGGCCGACATCGAGGACCTCCTCATCCGGACCCCCGCCGGCACGGACGTGCCCCTGCCCCAGGTCGCGGGCGTCGAACGCGGACGCGCCTACACCAACATCAGCCGACGCCAGGGACGACGCACCGTCCAGGTCACCGCCGACGTCGTTCCCATGGGCGAAACGAACCAGGTCATGGCCACCTTGGACGAGGAGGTCCTGCCCGTCCTGGCCGACACGTACCCCGGCCTCGATTATCTCTATGAGGGCAAACAGGCCGACCTGCGGGAGAGCACCAACGAACTTCTCGTCACGTTCATCATCGCGATGCTGGCCATCTACGCCCTGCTCGCCATCCCGTTCCGCAGTTACGTCCAGCCGGTCATCGTGATGGTGGCCATCCCGTTCGGCGGCATCGGGGCGGTGTTCGGCCACCTGCTCATGGGCTACGACCTGAGCCTGATGAGCCTGATGGGGCTGGTGGCCCTGTCGGGCGTGGTCGTCAACGACAGTCTCGTCCTCATCGACTACGCGAACCGTCTGCGACGAAAGGAGGGGCTGGAGCCCCTCGACGCCATCCACCAGGCGGGCGTCCGCCGGTTCCGCCCCATCATGCTGACCACCCTGACGACGTTCGGCGGCCTGGCGCCGATGATCTTCGAGACGAGCATCCAGGCCCGGTTCCTGATTCCGATGGCCCTGTCGCTGGGCTACGGCATCCTGTTCGCCACCGCCATTACGCTGGTGCTCGTGCCCAGCCTGTACCTGGGCATCGAGGACATGCGACGGGCGGGGGCGGCCGTGTGGCGGTTTCTGGCCGTCCCGTCGGCGAAGGCGGAGGCCCGCCGGCAGGCCGCCGCCCCCGAGACGGCCCCGGCGGAGTCGTAACCGCACGAAACGTGCCAGAAAAGGTGCCAAGCACCTTTAACGCCTTTACAGGTGCCTGGCACCTCTACGCGCAGCGGGCTCGAACGGCGCCGTATCAGTCGTCCGGCAGCGTCTTGATCTTCAGGTTCCGGAACCAGATGGGCGCGCCGGCGTGCTTGCCCTGGAAACCGATGTGCCCCTTCGTCGGCAACTCGGCGACGGGCTTGTTCAGCCAGGGCGGGATGTCCGAGCCGTCCGGGTTCTTCTTCGCCGACGTCCACTTCCGCATGTCCATCTCCGTGACCTGCTTGCCGTTCAGCATCACCCAGACCATCGGGCCCTTGCAGGTGACGGTCATGCGGTTCCAGTGGCCGGGTTCCTTGACGACCTTGTTCTCCTTGGCCGCCAGGTGCCCGAAGATGGCCGCGCACTGCCACGTGCGGGGCTTCGAGGACCATTCCTTGGAGTAGTCGTCGGCGATCTGGACCTCGATGGAATTCGGAATCCAGTTGCCCGTGTCCGAACAGTGGACGACGACGCCGCTGTTGGTGCCCTCGGCGGTCTTGAACTCCAGGTCCAGGATGAAGTTGTCGTACGTCTGCTTGGTCCAGAGGTTCTGGTCCTTGGTGGCGGTCAGCACGCCGCCCTCCTGCGACCACACCTCCTTCGGGTAATCGGCGTTGGAGAGGTCGCCCTTCAGAAGGTCGTCCCACCCGGCCGTCTCGGGATGCGCCTTCGGCGGGACGGCCGGCTTGCCGGCGAGCGCCGCGGCCGGCGCCGCGGCCGCCAGGGCCAGGACCGTCAGGGCGAGGAGACAACGGGTCAGCGTGGTGCGACGTGTTTCGGACATCGGTCAGTTCCTTTCACAGGCTCAGGCTTCGTATCGGTTCAGGACGGCCGCGGAAGCGGCCGGACATCACCATCCGACGTGGCACTTGCCATGGCCGATCAGGATGACCCGCTGCTGCCGCAACGGGCTCGAACGACGGGCATCGGCGAGCGCAGGATCACCCGGCAGCGGGTGACCATGCCACCAAGCACCACGCACTGGCGGACAAGCCGCCAGTGGCACCCTGGCGAACGGCTCCTTACACCTTCGCCAGGTCGAAGCCCCGGCGATACGTTTCCTGGACGAACCGCTGGGCCGCCGGCACGTTCTTCACCTTCATCTTCTCGCCGTCCCACAGGATGCGTTTGCCGGCGCGGATGGCCACGTCGCCCAGCAGGACGAACTCCGTCAGCCGCGCCCCGTAGGCGAACTGGCTGCGCGCCGGCGGGCCGCCCTTGCAGGCGTCGAGCCAATCGCGGTGATGGCCCTTGGACTTGCGGAGCGTGCGCGCCGGCTCCTTCCCCTGGTTGGCCTGCTGGTACGCTTGCATCTTGGCCTCGGGGACGATGCGGGGCGACTTGCTCCATCCGCCGCCCATGATGGTGCCCTTGTCGCCGACGATGAGGACGCCGTTGCCCCCGCCGCCCACCCGCCGGCCCTCTTCCAGTTCCTTCGGCCGTTCGGGCCGCTGGCCGCCGTCGTACCAGTGGACGTCCAGGGCGGGCCTGGCGCCCTCGGCGTCGAAGTGCCACACGATGTGGTTGTTCCCGGCGATGACCTCGGCGTCGACGAAGTCCGTCTTCCGGCACTCCACCCACGCCGGGTGCCGCTTGTCCAGTTCCAACGACGCGAACGCCGGGTCCACGTTGTGGACCATCATGTCGCCGACGGCCCCGGTGCCGAACGCCCACCATCCCCGCCAGTTGTACGGGGCGTAGGCGGGATGGTACGGCCGCGGCGGTTTCGGGCCGAGCCAGAAGTCCCAGTCGAACCCGTCCGGGACGGCCGGCCGCTCCTTCGGCCGGCCGTGGCCCTTCGCCCATCCGCCCGCGCCGCTCCAGGTGTGGACCTCGTGGACCGGACCGATCGCGCCGTTCCAGATCCACTCGCACGTCACGCGGTGCGACGAACTGCTCCGCCCCTGGTTGCCCAACTGGGTGGCGACGCCCGTCTCCGCCGCCCCCTTGGCGATCATTCGGGCCTCGTAGATGTTGTGCGTCAGCGGCTTCTCGCAGTAGACGTGCTTGCCGCGGCGCATCGCCGTCATCGTCACGAACGCGTGCCAGTGGTCCGGCGTGGCGCAGAGGATGGCGTCGATCGCCTTTTCCTTGTCGAGCATCTTGCGGAAGTCAACGTAGTCGTGGCACTGGTAGGACGCGTTGTCCTGGGAGTAGCGTTTGGTGACCTCGCCCTTGACGGGCAGGCGTCCGGCCTCGCCCTTGTAGTAGAAGCGGCCGTAGTCGGCCTGCTCGCGCGGGTCGGCGACGGCGATGATGCGGGCGTCCTTCTGGCCCATCAGGGCCCGGGCGTTGGTCCGCCCCTGCCCGCCGCATCCCACGATCGCGATGTTGATCGTCTCGCTCGGGGGAACGAACTGTGCCCCGCCGAGGACGTATCGCGGCAGGACGGTGACGGCGGCGGCCGCGGCGGCGGCCTTGGCGAACTCTCGACGGGTCATCGTGAGACGGCTGCGCATGGAACCTTCCTTTCCTCAGACCCGCGGCGGGACCGGCCCCGGCGCGGGTCCATCAGTAGACCGCCCGCCCCCCGGTTTGTCAAGCGACGCCGCCGCGGCGCATCGCGCCCGCCCGCCGCCGAGAATCTTGACCTGACCGCTCCTGCGCGGTACGAACGCACTGGCGCGCGGGCGGAGGGCCGGGTGCCACTGGCGGCTTGCCCGCCAGTGCGCGTCGTCTTCGGGAAACACTGGCTGACAAGCAGCCAGTGGCACCCCGCGCGGCGGAAACCCAGACGGGCCGGACCACGGAACATTCAGCCCCCTTAAGGAGGATGCACGATGCCCATGCGACGCCGCACGTTTCTGAAGGCCGCCGCCGGAACCTGCCTGGCCTATGCCGGCTGTGCCGCACGCGCCGCCCGCGCCGCCGACGCCCCCCGCCCCAACATCGTCCTCTGCATGGCCGACGACCAGGGCTGGGGCGACATGGCCTACAACGGGCACCCGGTCCTGAAGACGCCGCACTTCGACCGGATGGCCGCCGAGGCCCTCCGCTTCGACCGTTTCTACGCGGCCGCCCCGGTCTGCTCGCCGACGCGCGGCAGCGTGATGACGGGCCGGCACCCGAACCGGTTCGGCTGCTTCAGGTGGGGCCACACCCTCCGGCCGCAGGAAATCACCATCGCCGAGGCCCTGAAAACCGCCGGCTACGCGACCGGCCACTTCGGCAAATGGCACCTCGGCCCCGTCCGCAAGGGCAGCCCCGTCACGCCCGGCGAGAGCGGGTTCGACGCCTGGCTCTCCGCCCCGAACTTCTTCGACAACGATCCCATCCTCAGCCGCGAGGGCAAAGCCGTCCAGACCCACGGCGAAAGCAGCATGGTCACCGTCGAGGCGGCCCTGGAGTTCATCGAGACACACGCCAAGGCCAAGACGCCGTTCCTGGCGGTCGTCTGGTTCGGCTCGCCCCACGGCCCTCACCGCGCCGCCCAGCGCGACGCCGCGCTCTACGAGGACCAGCCGAAGAAGGACCGCAACTGGCTCGGCGAGATCACCGGCATGGACCGGGCGTTCGGCCGGCTGCGCCAGCGCCTGCGCGACCTCGGCATCCGCGACCACACCATCCTCTGGTACACCAGCGACAACGGGGGGCTGCGGCCGGCCTCCTCCGGCGGACGCGGGAAGAAGGGACAGATCTACGAGGGCGGCCTCCGCGTCCCCGCCCTCTTCGAGTGGCCCGCCCGCTACCCCGGCCGGCACACGACCGCCGTCCCGAGCGTCACCTCCGACATCTACCCCACCCTGCTCGACCTGCTCGGCATCACCATGCCCGATCAGCCGCCGCTCGACGGCATCAGCCTCGTGCCGCTGCTCGAGCGCAAGATGGACAAGCGGCCGAAGCCGATCGGCTTCTGGCAGCATCCGACCGGCGGCCGGGGCACGCCCGCAGCGAAACTCATGGCCGAACTCCTCCAGGCCCAGCAGGCCGGCAAGGAGATCAGTCCACACACCTTCGGCGAGGACGCCCACGAGGTCAAAGGCGGCTACCCGCTCGACGCCTTCCCCGGCCACGCGGCGTGGCTCGATTGGCCGTGGAAACTGCATCGTATCGAGAAGAAGGACGGCAAGGGAGACGTGCGGCTCGAACTGTACAACCTGGCCGACGACCCGATGGAGAAGAAGAACGTGGCCGACGCCCAGGCCAACCGCGTTGCCGCGATGCGCAAGGCCCTGGAGGCTTGGCAGACAAGCGTCGTCCGCAGCCTGAACGGTGAGGATTACGGCTGAGGGCTTGCCGGGTGGCATGGTCACCCGCTGTTGGGTGACCATGTGTCCCTCCAGCACCCATGGCCACGCAAGCGTGGCCATGCCACCCGCCATTTCACGTTCGCGGCTCGCCCTGCTGCTCCCGCCACAGGGCGAGGCGGTCCAGGAGATCCGCCGGCGAGGCCGTCCCCGTCATCCCGAGCGCCTTGACGGTGACGGAGGCGGCCAGATTCCCGACGAGGACCGCCTCCGGGAGCGTCGCCCCCGCCACGAGCGCGAGCACCGCCCCGGCGGTGGCGCTGTCGCCCGCGCCCGTCACGTCGACCGGCCCGTCCAGGCGCACGCCGGGCACGCGGGTGCACCCCTCATCACACACGAGCGCCCCGCCTGCGCCGAGCGTGACGACGACCGGCCGGGCCGTCCGCTCCCGGAGCCGCCGCGCCGCCGCCGCCTCGTCTACTTCATCGGCCGCGTCCGCATCGTCCGCGACGGCCGCCAGCGCCTCCGCCCGATTCGGCTTGACGACCATGTGCCGGTAGGCCCCGATGCGGCATCGCGAATCCACCCAGAAGACCGTCCCCTCGTTCTCGGCGGCGAGGTCGCACAACGCCTCACGTACCCCGGTCGTCGCCACGCCACACTCCGCCTCCTCCACCTGGTCGGAGACGATGAGGGCGTCCACCTGCGGCAGGACCGCGCGGGCGGCCGCGATGAGACCGTCCGCCAGGTCCGGCGGCGTGGGCGTCCGGTTCTTCGTATCGTACCGCTCGTGCTCGCCCTCCAGGCCGCCGCCGGCGTCGCACGGCTTGAGATACGTGGGCGTGAACCGGTCCTCGGCCACGAGCAGATGCGTTGTGTCCACCCCCAGGGCGTCCAGGTCCCGCCGGAGGGTCACGCCCTCGCCGTCGTCGCCGACGACGCCGACGGCATGGACGGCCCCCGCCCCGAGGGCGACGAGGTTGCCGGCCACCGTGCCGGCGGCCCCCGGGCTGTGGCGGACCCGGACCACCTGGTGGGCGGGCTTGCCCGTCTCGACGGACCGCTCCTGGAGCCCCGGGTCCACGTCGAGGTACTTATCGAGGAAGAAGTCCCCGACGACGGCCACGCGAGCCGCCGGGAACCGTCCGACGATCGCCTCCAGCCGCTCCCTGTTCATGCGATGCGCTCCCGGATGCGGCGGTACAGGTTCGGCAGCGTGACCCGGTGGTCGCCGCGCACGTAATAACTCGTGCCGCCGTCCGCGACGGTCCGGACGAGGATGGTCTTCTGCGGCCGGAAGTAGTACCGGGCCTCGGACTTCGGGGCCCCGGCGGTCGGGTCCGGGCCGAGGTCGAGAAGATCGAAGACCGCCGTCGTGATATGCTGGACGGCCTCGCCCTCCTGGTGAGCCACGTTGCGGGCCATCGCCAGGGCCTTCAGGTACACCTCCGGGGCCATGACGGCGGAGCCGAAACTGAGCAGCACGCCGCCCTCCAGCCGCGCCACGCTGCGGGTGAACACGAGGAAGTCCGCGTACGTCGCCCGGCCGATGGCGGCCGCGTCCACGTTCGGATGTTCGTGCACGATGTCCTGCCCGATGGCAACGTGCACCGTCACCGGCACCCGCAGGCGGTACCCGGCCGCCAGGACGCTGACGCCGGCGTGCGGCAAGCCCTCCTCCTGGACGTGCCGGCCGACGGCCTCGCCGAAGCCGAGGTCCTCGGTGGCCCCGTCGCGGACGATGTCGTTCAGGCGTCCGGTCTCGCGCCACAGGCCGAACTCGCCGGTCCGGATGTAGCGGGCCACGCTCTCGGTGGTCTGCCCGATGAGGGCGAACTCGAAATCGTGGATCGCCCCGGCCCCGTTCATCGCCACGTGCGTCACCAGATCCCGCTCCATCAGGTCGATGAGGAGCGGCCCGTTGCCGGTCCGGATGACGTGCCCGCCCAGCATGACGATGACGGCGGCGTCGCGGCGGCGGGCCTCGACGACCGCCTCGGCCAGCGGCTCAAGGGCCGGGTGGTCGAACGGCTCGAACCGCTCGTCCGGCCGGCGCATGACGGTGAGGTCGAGGTCGTGGTCCCGCTCGGCCAGCGGCCGGAGCCGGACGCGGGACGGGTCGAAGCGCTCGAAGGCCACGGTCAGCCCCCTTTCTCGTCGCCGAAGAGGTAGGCGAGCAGCGGCCGGCGGTCGCGGTAATCCGGGATCACCAGGTCCGCCCCGACGCCGACGAGACGGTTGCGTTTCCACGCGTCGGGACGGCCGGAGCGGCCCGCCTCGTCGCTCGCGACCGCGACGGCCGTGCCGCCGATGGACTTGGTGTTCTCGATCTCCACGTACCCGTCGCCGAAGGCGAGGAGGTCGGCCCCGCTGACGGCGTTCTCGCGGAGGATGCCGTCGATGACCTGCTTCTTTGAGAACCGTTTGTGGTCCGCCAAGGCCCCGTAGACGCGGTCGCCGAAGAACTCGCCGAGGCCCAACAGGGCCGCCTCCTCGTGGACGAAGCGCTCGTCCGTGCCGCTCGCCAGGTACAGCCCGAGGCCGCGGTCGCGAAGGTCGGCGAGGATCTCGAGCGACCCGGGGACGAGCATCTCGGCCCGCCGATCCGGATGGCGGCGAAGCATCTCGCGCCGGTGGCGGATGCGGTCCATCAACCGGTCGTGATACATTTCCTTGTACGCGATGGGCTCGGGCGGCGTGCCGCCGCGCTTGGCCACCTCCTGGGCCAGCCGCATCATCTGGTAAATCGTCTGCTTGCCGTTGAGGCGCATGACGAAGTCCTCGACGACGGCGTGGAGGGCCTCGGCCGGCTCGGCGCGGGGCGTCGCGGCGAGGATCTCGACCATCATCGGGATCATGACCCCGGGCCAGCCCTCGCGGATGAGGCTCAGCGTGCCGTCGAAATCGAACAGGACGTGCCGGTACCGGCCGCGATGGGCCGGCTCGCGGATAATCTCGATGCCCGTGCCGGGCAGGAACCGCGTGGGACCGGCGTCGCCCGCCGCCGGGGCGTCATCGGCTTCGCGATTCGGGTTGTCGCGGCTCGCGGGTGTCATGGGTTGCGCGGTTGCGGAAGGGAACCGGCCGTACGACCGCGGCATTGGTGCCAGGCACCTCTGTCGTCCGCTGCGCACGGCGGGCCACACACCTCACGTCGCCGCTTCCAGGGCGCGCTGGGCGGCCTCGCGGACGTGGGCATCCGCGTGCTCGGTCCGCGTCTGCCGGAGGTGCGTCCAGATGCGAACGGCCTCGGCCTTCCGGCCGGCCGCTTGAAGCCCGTCGGCCAAGGCGAGGCAGGCATCGGTCGTATTGATCCGCTCCCAGTGCTCGCGGGCGCCGTCGGCCGCGGCGAGCAGCGCGTCGACGGCGGAGGCGTCGGCGATCCGCGCCAGGCCCCACGCCCCGGCGATGCGGACGTCGGCGTCGGCGTCGCCGAGCGCCTTCCGGAACGCCTCCGCCGCCTTCCGGCAGCGGAGGACGGCGAGTTTCTTGATGACGCTCAGGCGGCTCGGGCCCCGGACCTTCGACAGGGCGGCGAGGAATTCGTCGGCGGCGCCGTCGCCGATGGCCGCCAAGGCCCGGGCGGCATCGTCGCACAGGTCCGGGTCCAGGAGGGCCCGGCCGAGGGCGGCTGCCACTTCCCTGCCGCCCGCCCATTGGAGTTCCTGAACCAGGTACTTCCGCACCCCCTTGGGCCGGTCGGACCCGATCTGCGACGCGACGGCCCGGGCGAAGTCGGCCCGCGTCTTCTCGTCCCCCAGGCCCGTCACGTGCACGGCAAGCAGGTGAAAGGCGAAGTGCGGCTTGATGTCGTCGCCCTTGCCGGGCTCGGCGAGCATGTCGATGAGGCCGAGGACGGACTCGCGGCCGCCCTTGCAGAGGTCGGCCACGACGGCCTGCATCGCCTCGATCTTCTCGCGGTCGAGGTTGACGTACGTGCCGTTTGCATCGGGCTCCGGAAACCGGTCCATCAGCGCCTTGAGTGGGTCGGAGACGGGCATGGCGGCGTCCTTTCCTCCTGAGCGGCGTGACGGCGGGTGCGGAGACCCGCCGCGCCGGCGCCGGCGGCACCACGACGAGCGTCTACAGGTGCCACGGCTCCCGCATCGGCTGGGTGACGAGGCGGTTGGCCACCTCGTCGCCGACGATTTCTTCCTTGACGGGGTCGTAGCGGATCTTGCGGCCGAGGCGAATGGCGATGTTCGCCAGGTGCGCGATCGTGACCGCCCGGTGGGCTGCCTCGGCGTGGCCGGCAGAGGGCTTGCGCGTCTTGACGGCCTCGACGAACGACCGCGGCTTCTCGGGGTCGGGCAGCGCCTCGACCTTCTTGCGGGTCGCCTCGTCCAGATCGTCGAGCGAGAGGCGGTGCGCCGGCTTGCGGTCGTACCGCGGCCCCCATTCGTTGCCGTCCAGGACGAGGGTCAGGCCGTCGGCATACGTCAGTTCGACCCACGCCCACACGCCGCAGGCCTCGGGATGGGCGGGGGCGGCCAGGGCCTCCACCGCCACCGGGCTGGTGTCGTCCTTGCCGTACGTCCACTGGAACGGGTCCATGTAATGTTGGGCGAAGTCGGCCAGGCTGCCGCCCTCGTAATCCCAGTAATACCGATGGCTCCATCCGAATCGGTGCGGGTGATACGGCCTCAGCGGCGACGGGCCGCAGTAGAGATCCCAGTCGAGGTTATCCGGCACGGGCTCCGGCTGAAGGTCCACGCGGCCGCAATACCGCTTGACCGGGAACCCGCCCTTGCGAATGTGGACGGCGGGGCAGCGCTCGAGCAGACCGCTCCGCATGATCTTGTGAATCGTGCGGCCGTGGCCACTCTTGTGCGCGCCGAACCGGCCGCTCGTCCCGATCTGAAAGACCCGGCCGTATCGCTTGACGGCGGTGACGACGGCTCGGCCCTCGGCGATGAACCGGGTCATCGGCTTCTCGCAGAGGATGTCCTTGCCGGCCTGGGCGGCGGCGATGCAGACGAGCGCATGCCAGTGGGGCGGCGTGGCGATGCTGACGACGTCGATGTCGTCGCGCTCCAGCAGCTGGCGGAAATCCGTGTAGAGATAGACGTGTTCGCCGAACTTCTTCCGGGCGCCCGCGAGGCGTCCCTCGTGGACGTCGCAGGCGGCGATCATCCGGTACGACCCGCCGGCGTTCTTGATGTAGGAGTTGACGTCCTCGCCGCCCTGGCCGCCGCAGCCCACCAGTCCGACCGCGATCGTCTCGCTGGGCGGCGCCTGGCCGGGCCCGCCCAGGACGTGCCGGGGCACGACGGCCAGTGCTCCGGCCGCCGCGGCGCCCTTGAGGAATCCGCGCCGATTCATCCCGCCCGTCCGCTCATGCATGGCCTGGACCTCCCGCAGCACGAGGACACCGCCTGTGCGATTGGCAACCGCGTGCGCCGCCAACCCCCGGCCACTATACGCCGCGCGGGCGGACGGTCAACCGGAAAGGCCGTCCCCGCGACGGGCGCGGCCTTGGCCGAGAGGGCCGCCGTGCCGAAACGCTTCGCGGCCGCCCCGGAAAAGAGGCCGGCCCCGAGAGCATCCCCTCGGGACCGGCCGTTCGCTGCATGCTGCGTCGTTCGAGCCATCCCTCTCCCGCCGGGGGGAGAGGGAATGGACGGGCCGTTACCCGTCCAGAACCCAGTCGTTGCGGTAGTCCTTGGTGAGATACTTGTTGGCCTCGGGGAGGTTCGTGATGCGGCCGGCCTTCGGATCGTACTCCAGTTTCTTGCCGACACGGTGGGCCACCAGGCCCAGAAGCATCATCTCCATCATGTCGCCGGAGTACTTATAGTCGCAGGCGGTCTTGCGGCTGGGATCCTTACAGGACGTGATCCAGTCCTCCTGGAAGTGGCCGAGGTCGGGAATCATCTTTTCCTTCGGCCGCTTGTTGTAGTAACTGAAGTCGGCGGTGGGCCCCCACGGCAGGAGGAGGCGGGACTGGAAATCGCAGACGACGAAGCCCTTGTCACCCTTGAACATGGCCCCGTGGCCGATCTTCTTCAGGTCCACGTACCCCTTGGGCGACTTCGGCATGTCGCCGCCCATGCACCAGGTAACGGTGATGCCCGGCCGCCAGTCGTTCTTGGGGACGTCCCACGTGGCCGTTATGCGGACGGGGATGGTGTCCGGGTTGACCTTCTCGCCCGTCGCCTCGGCGGAGGTGGGCGGGCCGGCGTCGATGGCGTTCCACACGAGATCCATCGTATGGGAACCCATGTCGCCCACCTGCCCCGCCCCGAAGTCGCGGTACTCGTTCCACCCCAGGCATCCGCGGAAGTAACCCGGGTTGTACGGATGGTACGGCGCCGGGCCGAGCCACAGGTCGTAATTCAGATGCTTGGGCGGCGTGCCCTTGCCCTCCAGGTACCCGGGCCGGGGGAGTTTGCGGTTGCCCCAGGCCCAGGCGGCCTTCAATTCGCCGATCGCCCCGTCGACGATGAGTTCGCGGACGCGGTTGAAGTTCGGGTGCTGGTGCCGCTGCGTCCCTTGCTGGGTGGCCAGTTTGTCCTGCTTCTTCAGCCACTTCTCCCGCAGCAGCCGGACCTCGTTCACCGTGATGCCCATCGGCTTTTCGCAGTACAGGTGCAGGTCGCGATTCAGGGCCCACGAGGACACGAACGCGTGCGTGTGGTCGGTCGTGCAGCAGATGACGGCGTCCAGGTCCTTCTGGTCCAGGCACTTGCGCCAGTCGGCGTACGTCTTGGCGCTGGGGAACTTCTTGGCGGCCTGGGCCAGGTGCTGCTCGTCCACGTCGCAGAGGGCGGCGATGTTCTCCTTCTGGGCCGTCCCGTAATGGGCCCGGGCCCGTCCGCCCGCCCCGATCATGGCGATGTTCAACTTGTTGTTCGGGCTGTCGGCCCCCGTCACCACGCCGCTCGGCAGGATGACGAGGCCGGCGCCTGCGGCGGCCGCGGCCTTCAAAAAGGCACGTCGGGGGACCGCCTTGGACGGTGTGCAGGCCATCTCAGCGCGTTGCGTATCGTCGTGCATTCGTCCTTCCTCCTACGGAATTCGAATTCGTGCACTCCTGCAGCGCCATGGCTGCAACAGGACAAGCGCGTTCCGCGCCGCGGGTCGGAAGACCCGCCGCGCGTATCCTTCCCACAGCCCAGGACAGTGCCTCGTGGCGTCAGCCGTCCAGGACCCAGTCGTTACGGTAATCCTTGGTGAGGTACTTGTTGGCCTCGGCGACGTTCGTGACCTTGCCGGCCTTCCCGTCGTACTCGAGTTTCTTCCCCGGGAAGCGGTAGGCCACCAGGCCCAGGAGCATCATCTCCAGCATGTTACCGGAGTACTCGAAGTCGCAGGCGGTCTTGTGGCTGGGATCCTTGCAGGCCTTGATCCAGTCCGCCTGGAACTGGCCGAGGTCCGGAATCACCTTTTCCTTCGGCCGCTTGTTGTAGTAACTGAAGTCGGCGGTGGGCCCCCACGGCAGGAGGAGGCGGGAACCGAAGTCGCAGACGACGAACCCTTTCTCGCCCTTGAACATCGCCCCGTGGCCGATCTTGTTCAGGTCCACGTACCCCTTGGGCGACTTCGGCATGTCGCCGCCCATGCACCAGGTCACCGGAATGCCCGGCCGCCAGTCGTTCTTCGGGATGTCCCACGTGGCGGTCATCGTGACGGGGACGACGTCGGGGTTGAACTTCTCGCCCTTGGCCTCGGCGGTGGTCGGCAGGCCGGCGTCGATGGCGTTCCACACCAGGTCCATGGTGTGGGCCCCCATGTCGCCCACCTGGCCCGTGCCGAAATCCCAGAACATGTTCCAACTCAGGCAGTTGGCGCCGGGGCCGCGGCTGAAGTATTCCGGATTGTACGGATGGTACGGCGCCGGGCCGAGCCACAGGTCGTAGTTCAGATGCTTGGGCGGCGTGCCCTTGCCTTCGGGGTACCCGTCCCGGCGGAGTTGGCGGTTGCCCCAGGCCCAGGCGGCCTTCAGTTCACCGATCGCGCCGTCGACGATGAGTTCGCGGACCCGGTTGAAGTTCGGAATCTGGTGCCGTTGCGTCCCCTGCTGGGTGGCGAGTTTGTCTTTCTTCTTCATCCACTTCTCGCGCACCATGCGGACCTCGTTCACCGTGATGCCCATCGGCTTTTCGCAATAGACGTGCATGTCGCGGTTCAGGGCCCACGTCGCGATGAACGCGTGCGTGTGGTCGGTCGTGCAGCAGAAAATGGCGTCGATGTCCTTCTGCTCCAGGCACTTCCGCCAGTCGACATACGTCTTGGCCTTGGAAAACCGCTTGGCGGCCTGGGCCAGGTGCTCCTCGTCCACGTCGCACAGGGCGACGATGTTCTCCTTGGCGGCCGTCCCGAAATGGGCGCCCGCCCGGCCCCAGGTGCCGATCATCCCGATGTTCAACTTGTTGCTCGGGGCGTCGGCGCCGCTGACCACCCCGCTGGGCAGGATGACGAGGCCCGCTCCCGCCAGGGCGGCGCCCTTCAGGAAATCGCGCCTGGCCACGGCCTTCTCGTGCGACGGTTGACGGTTCTGTGTCTCGTTCTGCATCGGCGTTCACTCCTTCCAGAAACCCGTTTGGTGGACCTGATTACTCTAACAGGATTTGCAGAAAAGGTCTCGCCTCTTTTCCGCCGGAATGCGCGCCGGGACATGGGGCCCCGCGCCCCGGCCGACCGGCGCGCCGTTCGAGCCGGCACATCACGCAAGGAGCAGCGCGGTGGGTCCCCGCACCCCCCGCGCGTTCGGCGCAGCGGGGGCGGAGACCCGCCGCGCTCCCCGTTTCTGACCCGCCCCGCCAAGACGCCGGCCGCCGTTTCGCCCCAACCCGCTTTTGCGTTGCCCGGGCCCCCGGCACCGCACATAATGGAGGTTGCGGTTTGTCGCCGACCCGGTGTCCGCTGCCTGGACACGGGAGGAGGGTTGTATTGCAGCGTGAGTCTGAGCGCCCACACTGGGAAATGTCTATGACGATCAACTCCCCGCACGCGACGCCCAAACCGGCTCACGCCGCCCACTTCGACGTCGTTGCGCTGGCCTCGTCGGCGGGCGGCCTGAACGCCTTGACACAAGTCCTGGCGGGTCTGCCGGCCGACTTCAGTGCCGCCATTCTCATCGTTCAGCACCTCGACCGCCGGCACCGCAGCCTCATGGCCGACATCCTCAACAAGCGGTCGCCCATCTCCATGCAGGAGGCGGCCAACGGTGACCGCATTGAGTACGGCCGGGCGTACATCGCCCCGCCGGACAACCACGTACTCGTCAACGGCGACGGCACGCTCACCCTGTCGCATTCGGAGATGGTCCACTTCGTCCGCCCCAGCGCGGACCTGCTCTTCGAATCGGTCGCGGCGGCCTACGGCAACCGGGCGATCGCCGTCGTCCTGACCGGCACCGGCAAAGACGCCAGCATGGGCGTGCGGGCGATGAAGAAGAAGGGCGGGACGGTCATCGCCCAGGACCAGACCTCCTCGGAGTTCTTCGGCATGCCCCAGGCCGCCATCGCCACCGGCTGCGTGGACTTCGTCCTGCCGCTGGAGGAGATCGGTCCTGCCCTCGTCACGCTCGTCATGGAAGGAGATGAAGGATGAGCAAGAAGCGCGACGGCCAAAAGAAGAAGCCCGACGGCGACCCGCCGGCCGAGGCCGACACCCAGACCCACGCCCAGGCCGACGCCGACACCCCCGCCGCGCCCCGCTCCTGCGACGGCGCCCCCGACGCGCATCCCGAGTTCGACGCCCTCCTGCATCACATCCGCGCCACGCGCGGCTTCGACTTCACCGTCTACAAACGCAATACGCTGTGGCGGCGGTTCAACCGGCGCCTCGCGGAACTCAACCTCGATTCCTTCGCCGAGTACCAGGACGTCCTCCAGAACCGGCCCCACGAGTTCCAGGCCCTCTTTGACACCTTCCTCATCAACGTCACGGACTTCTTCCGCGACCCCGAGGCCTGGCAGACCCTGGCCGACGAGGTCCTGCCCGCCATCACGGAGGACGCCACCATGAAGCGGCCCGTCCGCGTGTGGCTTCCCGGCTGCTCCACCGGCCAGGAGGCGTACACGGTGGCCCTCATGCTGGCCGAGGTCATGGACAACGAACGCTTCTCCGACGGCACGAAGGTCTACGCCACGGACCTGGACTACCCGGCCCTGGAGAAGGCCCGACGGGGCGAGTACACCGAGAAGGAACTCGAGGCGATCCCCGACGACCTCCGCGAAAAGTACATGAAGAAGGTCCGCAACGGCTACGCCTTCACCAACGGCATCTGCCGAGCGGTGATTTTCGGCAAGCACGACCTGCTGCACGACGCCCCGATCTCGCGCCTCGACCTGCTCATCTGCCGGAACACGCTCATGTATTTCAATGCCGACACGCAATCCGGCATCCTGGCCCGGTTCCATTTCGCCCTGAACCCGAATGGGATTCTGTTTCTCGGCCGGGCCGAGATGCTCCTGACCCACGCAAACCTCTTCACGCCCGTGAACCTGAACCATCGCATCTTCCGCAAGGTGCCCGGCGCCATGCCGGACACCCACCTCCGGCTCGACGCGACCCGGGCCCCGCAGCACGAGCCCCTCCACCGGAGCGCCCTGGAGGCCGGCGCCCTCGAAATCGCTCCCGACGCCGTGGTCCTCCTCGACACCGATCGGCGCATCTCCGCGATCAACCGCCACGCGCGGGTGCTCTTCAAACTCGGCCAGCCGGACGTCGGCAAGGCGTTCCAGGACATCGAACTCTCCTACCGGCCCGCGGAACTGCGGTCGGTCCTCGACAAGGTCGCCCGCGGGCACCAGCCCGTGACCGTCGCCGACGTGCAATGGGAACCGCCCGACGGCGAGGCGAAGACCTTCCGCATCCACGTCGCGCCCCTGCTCGGGAACGACGGGGGCGTGCTCGGCACGCTGGTCATATTCCGCGACGAAACCGAATGCCACCGCCTCGAGAAAGAACTCGAGCAGTCCCGCTCCGACCTCCAGGCCGCCTACGAGGAACTCCAGGCCACCAACGAGGAACTCGAAACCACCAATGAGGAACTCCAGTCCTCCAACGAGGAACTCGAAACCACCAACGAGGAACTCCAGTCCTCCAACGAGGAACTCGAAACCACCAACGAGGAACTCCAGGCCACCAACGAGGAACTCAAGACCATGAACGACCAACTCCGGAGCCGGACCGACGAACTCGACGACGCCAACGCCTTTCTCGTGTCCGTCCTCGACGGGCTCTGGACGGGCGTCGTCGTCGTGGACGAAGAGATGCAGATCGAGCGATGGAACGACCGCGCCGCCGAACTCTGGGGCCTGCGGGAGGACGAAGTCGTCGGCCAGCACCTGATGAACCTGGACATCGGCCTGGAGGTCGAGACCCTCCACAAGGCCATCCGCCGCGTCCTCTCCGGCGAGGTCGACTGCGAACAGAAGACCATGGACGCCGTCAACCGGCGCGGCCAGGCCATCCGCTGCCGCATCCGCATCCAGCCCCGCACCGACGCCCAGGACAACCTCTGCGGCGCCATCCTCCTTATGGAGGACGTCGGCGAGGACACCGCCCGCGCCGGCGACGACAAGGCCTAGGGGCAGCGCCGGTCGAGCCAGCCGCCGGAGCGGCCGGTCATCTCCATCCGCCGTGGCCTATGCCATGCCGGATGGGGATCACCCGCGGCTCCCACAGCGGGCTCGAATCCCATGCGCGCCGGGTGCCGCGGGCGGCTTGCCCGTCAGTGCCGCTCGCCTTCGGGGAACATGGGCTGCCAAGCGGCCCGTGGCACCCCGCTACTGAAAGAACGCACCCGATGGCACGGCAGAAGCACCATCCGGACGCCGAAGGCCTCCTGGAGAAACTCCAGGCCCTCCGCGACCACTTGGCCGACCATGCCGGCGACGTCCCGGGCATGGAGGACGCCTTGGCAGACCTCGCCGCCGCCGCCGAGGAACTCGCCGACGACGACGAGGCGATCCGCCACCAGAGCGAGGCACTCCTCCACAGCCGACGCATCCCCGACACCCAACAGAGAAAGTACCGCGAACTCTTCGACTTCGCCCCGGACGCCTACCTCACCACCGACGCCTTCGGCGTCATCGAGGAAGCCAACCGTGCCGCCGCCGACCTCCTCGGCGTCGACCCGAACCACTTGCCCGGCAAACCCCTGTCGGGCTTCGTGGCGGAGGAGGATCACCAGGCCCTGCGCCGTCTGGCGGTGGGCTGGGCGCCGAACACGGCGCTTCGTCGTGGGGAAGTGCGGCTCCAGCCTCACCGGGGCGACCCCGCCCCCGCCGCCGTCACCGTCGGCGCCTCCTTCGACGCCCGCGGCGCGGTGAGGGGGCTGCGGTGGCTCCTCCGCGACGTCACGGAACGCCGCCGACGGGAAGAGGAGTTCCGGGCCCTCGTCACCCACAGCCCGGACGCCGTCGCCCGCATCGACACCCAGGGCCGATTCCTTTACGCCAACCCCGCCATGGCGGAACTCATGGGCATGCCCGTCAAGCGGATGCTCGGCCGGGACGTCCGCGAGGCGGGGCTCTCCGGCCCGGCCGCCGACCAGTGGGAGGAAGCCATCGACCGGGTGCTCCTCAGCGGCGAGCAGCAGACCTTCGAGTTCCGCGTCAAGACCCGCCCGTGCTGCCGATGGTTCCAGACCCGGCTGGCCCCGGAGTTCGGACCGGACGGCACCGTCATGACCCTGCTCGCCGTCAGCCGCGAGGTCACCGAGGCGAAGGCCGCCCTGGCGCGGGCGGAGGAAGCCGAGAAAGACGCCGGCCGGGCCCGCGACGGCCTGGATGACGAGGTCCAGCGCCAGACCTCCGAACTCATCGAGGCGAACCTCGCCCTGCAGGCCGAGGTCCGGCGACGCAAGGAGGTCGAGGCCGACCTCCGCAATACGAGCGACCTCCTCCGCCGCCTCTTCGACACCACCGACCTGCTCATCGCCTACGTGGACGCCGACCTGCGGTTCGTCCGCGTCAACCGGGCCTTTGCCGGAGCCTTCGGCGGCCATCCCGACGACCTCATCGGCCGACGCTACGCCAACCTCCTCAACCACCCCGAACACGAGGCCATCTTCCGCGAGGTCCTGCGGACCGGCCGGCCGTACCGGAAACCCGAAGATCCCCTCGCCCTGCCCGGCCTTCCGGAATCCGGACCCACCTTCTGGGACTGGACCGCCGAGCCCGTCTACGAGGACGACGACGCGGCCTCGGGCCTGCGGCTGACGCTCGCCGACGTGACCGAGCAGAAACGCCTCCGCGAGGACGTCATCGCGGCCGGCGAAGCCGAACGCCAGCGCCTCGGCCAGGACCTGCACGACTCGATCGGCCAGGACCTGGCCGGCCTGGCCTACGTGGCGGAGACGCTCGCCAAACGCCTGTCGGCCGACGGGTCCCCCCTGGCCAACCGGGCCCACACCGTCGCCGACCTCGCCCGCAAGGCCGGCGAGGAGGCCCGCCTGGTGGCGCGCGGCCTGTGTCCCGTGGACCTCAGCGACGAGGGGTTCACCGAGGCCCTCCAGGCCCTTGTCGACGAGACCCACGAGGTCTACGGCATCCCGTGCACCCTGGAGTGCCCGGGCCCCGTGCCCATCCGCGACATCGCCGTCGCCACCGACCTGTACCGCGTGGCCCAGGAGGCGATCCACAATGCCATCAAGCACGCTGACGCCCAACGACTCCGCATCCGCCTGACGCCCGACGACGGCGCGCTCACCCTGGCCGTCGAGGACGACGGCGTCGGTCTGCCCAACCCGCCCGACGAGGCCGACGGCATGGGCCTGCGCGTCATGCGGTATCGGTGTCAGCGCATGGGCGGCCGGCTGGAGGTCTCCGCGCGGCCCGAGGGCGGCACGCAGGTGACGTGCGTGCTGCCCGCTCCCCGGGACAAAGTGGCACAGGACCAGGAAACCGACGATGAGCCCGACGCGACGTAGACACAAGCCCGCCCGCGTGCTCCTCGTGGACGACCACGAGGTCGTCCGGATGGGGCTGGAGATGGCCATCGACGAAGACCCCGACTTCGAGGTGGCCGGCCAGGCCGCCAACCGCAACGAGGCCCGCCACCTCACCGACAACGAGGCCCCCGACCTCGCCATCGTCGACCTCTCCCTGGAAGGCGAGAGCGGCCTGGAACTCATCAAGGACCTCGTCGGCCGGCACCCGACGTTGCGGATCCTCGTCCTCTCGATGCACGACGAGACCCTCTACGCCGAACGCAGCCTCCGGGCCGGCGCCAAGGGCTACATCATGAAATCCGAGGGGCTCGACCGCGTCCTGGAGGCCATGCGGCGCGTCATGGCCGGCGACATCGCCCTCAGCCACCGCATGACCAGCCGCGTCCTCGAACGGCTGACCGCTGGCGAGAACCTCGGCGAGTCGCCCATCGACAGCCTCAGCGACCGCGAACTGGAGGTCTTCGAACTCATCGCGCGCGGCTACAGCACCCGCGACATTGCCGACAGCCTCCACCTGAGTCCCCGCACCGTCGACAGCCATCGCGAGAAGATCAAGACCAAACTCCACCTCCGCTCCGCCCTGGAACTCCACCAGCACGCCTTCCTCTGGATGCAGCAGGGCGGCGCGACCAAAACCGCCGAGCCGTAAAACGGCTCGGGCCGGGCGGTCGCCGGGAACTTGCAGGCACCCACGGCTTCCTGCCGCGTGGGTGCAAGCACCCACCCTACGCCTGTTGAGCCGGCGACGGCACGTCGCCGGTCGTTTGGCGTGCTGGGACGCGCTGGCGCTTCGCGGCGACCGTGGGGCGCCGGCGCAACGGGGACTCGTACATACCCTCGCCCGTTGTGCGCACCCGGCGCATCGCGCGCGGCGATCGATAGTTTAAGAAAACGGCGTTTCGCGTACCCCCCGAAATCGCGCGTTTTCGGAACCCGAATCGTCGATTCTGACGCCCCGGGGACGATTTAGGGCCCGAATGTTAAAATGGGCAATGCAAAACGCGCGACTTTTTGATCGTTTTTGATCGAAACGCGCGCAAACGCGCGAAAACACACCCCGAATTGTCGGCTTTTTTCGGCCCATCAACCAACGGCCATATGAATTAAAAGCGCGATAAAACGGGCATTAGGCAACAGGCAACAGGCATTAGGCCACGGCAACGGCAGAAAGGCAGGCAACAGGCAACGGGCAACGGGCATTAGGCGAACGGCAAAAGGGGCCACGGCAACGGCAGAAAGGCAGGCAACAGGCAACAGGCAACAGGCGAACGGCAAAAGCGGCCACGGCAACGGCAGGAAGGCAGGCACTCGGCAATAGATATTGGGCATTAGGCAAACGGTCAAAGCGGCCACGGCAACGGCAGAGGTGCCGGGCACCTTTCCCGCGCCCGGCGCGTCCATGACAAACGGCAGAGGTGTGGGCACCTTACGAACGGCCGAAAGGTGCCAGACGCCGATGGACGGCAACGGCGAGAAACAGGTCAACGGCCACGGCGATCCCGGCGCGCCGGGCCTCGGTCGGAATGACACCATTTGTGCCGCGGCACGCCGCGGCCTACAACTCAGGCGACGCGTTGACCCGGCCGGGCCACACGGCTCGGAGCCCTCTGCCGCGGCACGCCGCGGCCTACAACGCGGAGCCCTCTGCCGCGGCACGCCGCAACCTACAACGCGGAGCCCTCTGCCGCGGCCTACAACTCGTGGCTCGCGGCTCGTGGTTTGGGGGTTAGCCCTGGAGGCGGGCCAGGCGGAGGAAGTAGTCGGCCTTCTCGAAGCCGGGTTCCAGGCGGAGGACCTGGGCCAGGAGGTCGGTGGCGTCGGCGAAGCGGCCGCTGAAGTAGTAGACGTAGGCCAGGAGGAACTTCAGTCGGGCCGAATCCGGCCGCAGTTCCACCTGCCGCTCCAGGTCCTTCAGGTGCCGCTCGTATTCCTCGTAATCCCCGTAGAACTCCTGGAGACGGAACTCGAAGAGGGCCCAGTCGGGCTCGACGGCGAGGGCCTTGTCCAGGTACCGGCCGGCCTGGCGGAACTCGCCGTTGGCGAACGAGGCGTGGACGAGGGCGAAGAGGGCGTAGGGGTCTTCGGGGCTGGTCTTGTGTGCGTGGCGGTAGGCCTCTCCGGCCTGGGTGAACTCGCCCATGAAAAAGCGGAAGTCGCCGACGCGCATGTAATCGGTGTAGGACTCGGGCCCCTCGCGGAGGGCTTGGGCGAGTTGGGCCCGTTCCTTGGGCGAGAGGGCGGGCTCCTCGAGGCCCGTGATCTCGCCGGCCAGGCGGCGGACGTCGGAGGCGATCGGTTTGTGGACGCTCTCGGCGACGGCGCCGCGCTCCAGGACGCCGAGGAGCCCCTTGGCCACCTCGTCCTGGGGGGCGAGGCCGCCGAGCCGCTCCTTCGCTTCGTCCCATCGTCCCTGGAAGACATCGAGAAAGGCGAGGAGGAACGCGAGGTCGGGATCGTCCTTCTTTTCGAGTTGGGCCACGATCTCGCCGCGCGCGTCGGCCAGCATCTGCGGATCCGGGACCACGTCCTGGAGGTTGGAGCCGACGATGCGGAACTCGTCGGGCCACCCCTGGGTCGCGCGGAAGGAGCGTCGGAGTTCCTGGGCGGCCGGCCGGAGGCGTCGCTGGACGAGGAGCGCGAGGCCGTAGCCTCGGGCGGCGGTGGCGGCCGTCGGGTCGCGCTGGGTCAGGACCTTCCAGGCCTCGCCGGCCCAGCGAATGCGGCCGTTATTGAAGAGGTAGTTGGCCAGGGCCGCCAGTTGCGTGTCGTAGAGGCGCTCGAAATCCGGCCCGCCGGCGGGGGCGCGATCGCCGAGCAGCGCCTCCATGAGTTCGAGGAACGGCTCCTCGCCGAGGCTCTTCTGGACGTCCTCGGTAAACGGGTCGAGGAAGACGGCGGGGTCCACCGTGCCGCCGCCCACGAGGTCCGTGCGACAGAAGTAGCCGTAGCCCACGGCGGGCTGGTCCACCAGGGGCAGCGGATACATGAACTGTCGGAATCCGAAACTCATCTGGCCGAGGCTGAGTTCCTCTTTTTCTCGGGCGCGCTCGGCCAGGGCGAGGACGGTTTCCTTGAGGCGAGCAAAGCGGCCTCGCTTTTTGAAATCGAGGGAGGCGATGCTGCGGACGACGTCCAGGCCGGTGGGCTTCTCGCCGGGCGACAGGTCGGCCGGCGAGACCGGCCGCCACGTACCGTGCCGCAAATACGTTACAATGCCGCGAGAGGCCAGGTAACTCATCTGGTGGGGCGGGGCTTTGCGGGCATAATCTCGGGCCCGGGAGAAGCCGTACACCGTCCCGAGGGTCCGCTCGATATCGCGGGAGGGGAGCCGCTGGAGAAACTGCGTGCTGGGCCCTTCGCCGACACCTCTCAGGGACCCCTGGCCGGCCGCGGGCAGCGCGGTCCCGCCGAACCAGAGGCCCACCAGCAGGGCCGGGCCGACCCATCGCGGGACCACGGGATGTTTCAGGCCTATCCGCATCGTCGCTCCATCAATACTATACGCCAGGGCCGCCGCGACAGCAAGCGCCTTAGTGGCGGTTTCACGCCTCTCCGCATTCCCGGTGGTGGGTCTCCCGACCCGCCGCGCCGCCAGCGCTGATTCCGTCCTTGCGCGGCGGGCCAGGAGACCCGCCGCGCGGGGAATCGCATTCACCCTCACCCCATCCCTCTCCCATCGAGGGAGAGGGAGGTATGACACGATTAGGCCCCGCGTCGGCGATTCAGGTAGCGGTCGGCGGCCGCCTTCTCGTCCTCGGTCATCCGGAAGAGGCCCAATCGCCAGACCACCACCAGGAACGCCAGGCCCAACACCACGTAGACGACGGTCGCGTAGCGGCCTCGGATATACAAGACGAGGAGGCCGGAGGCAGCCAGAAAGGCGCTGACGAGCAGGAGCACGCCGAAGGTGGTGCGGACGGAGAGGCCCAGGCGGTCGACCATCTGGTTGTACAGGTGGCTGCGGTCGGGCATCATGATCGGGCGATGGTTCAGGACGCGGCGGATCAGGGCGAGGCCCGTGTCGAAGATGGGCAGGCCGAAAATGAACAGGGCCCCGACGAACCATTTGACCATGCCGTAGCGGCTGGCGAACATGATCATCATCGCGGCCAGGATGTAACCGATGAAGATGCTTCCGGCATCGCCCATGAAGATGCGTGCCGGGGGGAAGTTGTACGGCAGGAATCCGATGGCGGCCCCCACCAGCGCAAACGCCACGATGATGATGAGCGAGGAGTACGCGTACTGAATGGGATCCCCGGAATACCACTCGGGATTCGCATACGCCGCCAGCGACGTCGCGAGCAACAGGTACCCGACGGAGATGGTGACCGTGACGCCGCTGCACAGGCCGTCCAGCCCGTCGAGGAGGTTGGTGGCGTTGGTGGCCCCGATGACGACGAGGAAGTGGGCCGCCAGGCACACCACGAGCACGACGATCGAGCCTTCCGCGAAGTCGAGCGGCGACAGCCAGGAGAGGTTCGGATACGCCGACCAGCGGATGCCGCCGAGCAGGAGGATGGCGCCGGCGGTCGCCTGGCCGATGAGTTTCGTCCGCGGGTCGATCTCCTTCAGATCGTCGACGAGCCCCGTCCCGAACGCCACCGTGCCGCCGGCCAGCAGGGCGCCGAGCGGCCGCCAGTCCACGCCCTCGGCCACGAGGCCGTAGACCGCCACCGGCACGGTCCAGGCCAGCCAGATGGCGCAGCCGCCCAGGTACGGGATGGGCTTGCGGTGAATCTTGACCGCCTGGTCGGGCCGGTCGCAGATGTTCCACCGGCCAGCCAGCCATCGGAAGAACGGTGTGGCGATGAGCGCCAGCAGCAGGGAGGCGAGGAGGACCCAGACTCCGGGCACCCAGAGTGGTTCGAGGATGTCCAGCCAGGATGGTCCGCGTGGGGGAAACATGGCCGTCCCCTGTCGTGCACGCCGCGCCCTGTCGCCGGGCCGGAACCCGAAGCGGGCGTCGCAGGCCGCCCCTTGCTACCATCGGCCAGCGGCGGTTCGGTCCTGGAGCCGATCCGCCGGCCGGTGCGACCGGACCGACCGCGAAAGGATACCGCAGGCGGGGGGAGGCGTCAAACGTTCCGTCCGGCGGCGCGTCCCGTTTTGCCTCCAGTCTCGCGCTGGAAAACCCCGATGGGGGCAGTGTATGATGGGGCCGCACCCCCGGGAAGATTCGGCCATGGCCGACAGCGTCACGCGCTTCGAAACCGCCTTCGCCGACTGGCTCGGCGCGGGGCGCGCCTTCGCCTTCTGGAAGGGCCGCGTGGCCATGTACGCCCTTCTGAAGGCCCTCGGCGTCGGCGAGGGCGACGAGGTCCTCCTGCCCGGGTACACGTGCGTCGTGGCGGTCAACCCGACGAAGTTCCTCGGGGCGACCCCCGTGTACGTGGACATCGAACCCGCCACCTGCAACATCGACCCGGCGGGTATCGAAGCGAAGATCTCCCCGCGCACGAAGACAATCGTCGCCCAGCACACCTACGGGTACCCGGCGGAGATGGACGCGATCCTCGCCATCGCCGAGCGCCACGGCCTGCCGGTCATCGAGGACGCCTGCCTGGCCATCGGCTCGGCGTACAAGGGCCGCCGCTGCGGCACGTTCGGCCGGGCGGCGTTCTGGTCGTTCCAGTGGAACAAGACGTTCACGACGGGCATCGGCGGCCTGGTGACGACCAGCGATAGCGATTTGTCGGAGCGCATCGCCCGGCTCCAGGCCGAGGAGGCCTGCCGGCCCGGCCTCAAAGAGAACCTCATGCTCTCGCTTCAGCGCGGCGTGCGGAAGGCCGTCCTGTTCCCGAAGACATTTATGCTCCTCCAATCGATGTTCCGATGGATGGTGGACCACGGGCTGGCGGTCGGGAGCAGCGGCACGCACGAGTACCGTCAGACGGAGGATCCGGACTTCTTCAAGCGGATGGGCCCCAGCCAGGGACGGGCGGGCGTCCGGGAGATGCGGCGGCTGGAGGCCAACCTCGCCCACCGTCGGCGGATGGCCGACCTGTACGCCTCGCTCCTGGATGACGCCGGCTGGCCCCGGCCGCGGATTCCCGAGCACCTGGACCCGGTCCTGGTGCGGTATCCGGTCCGCGTGGCGGACAAGGCGGGCGCGCTCGCCCTGGCCGCCCGGCGCCGCGTCGAACTCGGCGACTGGTTCGATCAACCGCTGCACCAGGCGCTGGCCGCGTTGGAGCAATACGATTATCAGAAGGGCACGTGCCCGAACGCCGAGCAGGCCGCCCGCGACGTCGTCAACCTGCCGATGCATCGGCGGGTGCGCGAGCGGCACGCCCGCCAGGCCGTGGACCTCGTCTGCGAGATCGGTCCAGCCCGATGACCCCGCCCCGCCATCGCGACGCCGCAGACCCCCCGCCCCGGCCGCCGCACGCCATCAGCGTCGACGTGGAAGACTGGTACCAGTCCACCGTGGACGCCCAGGCGGCCCTCTCGGACCGCTTCGAGCGGAGCACCGCCAAGGTGCTGGAGGCATTCGAGGCGCGGGGCGTGCGCGGCACGTTCTTCGTGCTGGGGCTGGCGGCCGAGAAGGCGCCCCACGTCATCCGCCGCATCGCCGACGCCGGACACGAGGTCCAGAGCCACGGTTACGGGCACCGGCTGAACTACGACCTCGCGGAAGCGACGTTTCGCGAGGACCTCGTGCGGGCCAAGGGCCTCATCGAGGACCTCACCGGCGCCGAAGTCTACGCCTACCGGGCCCCCTGCTTCACCATCGACGAGCGGAACCTGTGGGCCCTGGACGTCCTGGCCGAGACCGGCCACCGGTACGACTCGTCCATCTTCCCCGTGAAGACGTCGCGGTACGGCATCGCGGGGTATCCGCCCGAGCCGCGCCTCATCGAGACGCCTCGCGGCCACCGGCTGGTGGAGGCGCCCGTGGCCACGTTCAACTGGCTGGGCAAGCGCCGTCCTGTTGGGGGCGGGGGGTACTTCCGCCTCTGGCCGTACTGGGTTATCCGGAAGGCGTGGCGGCAGTTGGAGGCCGTCGGCCGGCCCGGAATCGTATATATGCATCCTTATGAGTACGACCCCGTGGAGATGGGCGTCTACCGCGCCCACGTGCCGCTGAAGCAGCGGCTGCACCAGGGCATCGGCCGGAAGGGCTTTCCGCGGAAGATCGACCGCCTGCTCGCCGACTTCCGTTTCGGGGCGATGGACGACCTGCTCCGGCCGCTCTTGGAGTCCCTTGCGTGAAGATCGCCATCCTGACCGCCAACGAGCCGCTGTACCTGCCCGCGTTCTTCGAGCGTTTCCTGGCCCGGCGGGCGGGCGACGTGGCGGCCGTCGCCGTCTGCGTCCCCGTCTACAGCAAGCAGAGCCGCTTCACCATGCTGAAGCGGTACGTCAAGGCGTTCGGCGTGTGCAGCGCGGTCCGGCTGGCCCGGCGGGTGGCGGGAGCCAAGGTCAAGGACGCCCTCGGCATCGGCCGACGCCGCCGCCGGTTCCACTCCGTCGAGGCCGCCGCCCGCTGCTACGGCGTGCCCGTGTGGCACCCGGACGACGTGAACGCCCCGGCGTTCCGCGAGCGTCTGCGGGAGGCGGGCATCGACCTGATCCTGTCGGTCTCGTGCCCGCAGATTTTCAAGGAGGACCTCATCGCCCTGCCGGAGCAAGGGTGCCTGAACCTGCACGGGGCGGACCTGCCGGCCTACCGCGGCATCGCCCCGAGTTTCTGGATGCTCGCCAAGGGCGAGACGCAGGCCGGCGTCACGATCTTCCGCGTCAATGCCGGCATCGACACCGGCGACGTGCTCGGCAAACGCCGGTTCCCCATCCGGCCGGACGACACGCTCGATTCGTTCATCGTCCGGGCCAAGCGCGAGGCGTGCGACCTGGCCCTGGAGGCCATCGACCGCATCGAGGCCGGCACCGCCGAAACGACGCCCCTGGAGGGCGAGGGCAGTTACTACGGCTTCCCCACGCGCGAGGGATACCGCGAGTTCCGCCGGCGCGGACGCCGGCTCTGGTGAGGCGCCGCCCACGCCCGGAGACCATCATGCCCCATCTGCGGACGCTGCCCGACGGCCGGGAGGTCGACCTCGATTACTTCATCGAGTGGCGGCCGTGGCTGTGGCGGCGGCCGGTGCAGGAGGCGCTCCGCTTTCTGGGCGACCTGGACGGCAAGCGGGTGCTGGAGGTGGGCGGCCGGCAGGCCCGCATGGCGTCGCTCTTCGCCCTGCACGGCGCCCGCGTCACGATGCTCGAACGCCACATGCCGCCCGAGGCGCAGAGCGAGATCGAAACGTGGGGCGTGGCCGACCGCGTCCGCCTGGTCGAGACGTCCGGCGGGTTCGACGAGGTCGCCGGCGAGCGGTTCGACGTCCTCTTCACCAAGAGCGTCCTGTGGAGCATCGAGGACCTGGGCGGCTTTCTGGACGCCCTCGTGCCGCTGCTCGCCCCCGGCGGGAAGGTGGCGTTCGTGGAGAACGTCCGCGGGGGCGCCCTCCTCTTCTGGCTGCGGCGACACGTCCGCCGCGAAGGGTGCGGTTACGCCGACCGGTACTTCGGCGTGCGGAAGGACCAGGTCCCCCTGTTCCGGGAACGGTTCCGAGACGTCCGCGCGAGCCGGTATCGCTTCCTGGTCTGGTGCATCCGCGGGTTGGCCGGGGAAACCGTTTAGCGCGCCTATCAGAACGAAAGGCGGGGTGCCACCGGCGGCTTGCCCGCCAGTGCATTCCGCGCGGTGGGCCTCCCGGCCCGCCGCGCAGCATGTCGACTTGGCGTGGCCGCGTCAAGGCAGGGGTCCCGGCCGCTGGCCAACCAGCGATTCGAAGAGGGCGGCCGCCCGGCGGGCGATGACGTCGCGGTCGAAGCGCATGGCGACCTCGCGCGCCTTGGCCGCCAGCCCGCGCCGCAATCCGGCGTCGTCGGCCACGCAGCGGACGAGGGCCGCCAGGGCCCGGACGTCGCCCGGCTCGACGGCGATGCCCACCCCGTGCTCGGCCACGAAGTCGGCGATATCGGCCCGCGACGCCACGATCAGCGGAAGGCCGCACGCCATCGCCTCGTACGACTTCGACGGCATGGCGCCCGGCAACTCGACGGCCAGCGGAATGAGGGCGGCGTCCATGCCGGCCAGGATGCCGGGCAACTCCCGCTTCGGCCGAAGACCGTGGAACCGGATGTTCTCGAGGCCGTAACCGGCGGCCAGGGTCTGGAGTTCCTCCCGCGACGGGCCGTCGCCGATCATGACGAACCGGATGTCCTCCCGGTCGCGGAGCAGCCGGGCCGCCTCCACCACCTGCTCCAACCCCTGGGCGTACCCGTGCAGACCCGCGTAGACGAACGCCACCTGGTCGGGCCGCAGACCGAACCGGGCGCGCACGTCGTCGTCGCCGCCCCCGGGACGAAAGAGGGTCGTGTCCACACCGTTCGGGATGAGCGCCGTCGCCACGCCCGGAAAGCGGCCCTGGATGTCGTCCAGAATGCCCTGGCTCGTGCCCGTGACGAGGTCGCTGTGACGGTACAACCACGCCTCCAGGCGGTAGGCGGCCCGGACCATCGGGTTGTCCCGCTCGAAGAACCCCAGCGCCACGGCGGTCTCGGGCCAGACGTCCGAGACGTTGAACACCAGCCTGGCGTGCAGGGCCCTGGCCAGGACCCAGGCGCTCGGGCCGAGAAACAAGGGCGGGCTCTCCACGAGCAGCACGTCCTGCCGGCCCAACCGCCAGCCCCCCAACAGCGGCGCCGTGGCCGCGAACGACAGGTAGTTCGCCATCCGCTTGACCGTCTGCCCGCTCTTGGTGGCATAGAGCCACGTCCGGATGACCCGGATGCCATCCACGTTCTCCATCACACGCCACCGGCCGACGTACCCGTCCTTGATGTACCCCTCGGGGTAAAACGGCATGGCCGTCAACACCGTCACGCGGTGCCCGAGGGCGACCAGCCGGACGGCCAGTTCGTACAGCCGGGCCTGGGGCGCCCCGACGTCCGGGTAGAAGTACTGGGTGAGGAAGCAGATTCGCATCCGGCGGCCTTTCCGACCCCGGGCGCCACCGGGGCCTCTCGGGATTCGCGCTCGTGTGCCGGCAGACGGCCCGGCATTGGACCCACCACCGGCGCGCCTCGGCGCAGCGTCATCCTCGGCGTCGCCGTCATGGGATGGGCGCCCGTCCGCGGCCGCGCCCGCCGCATCGCGCAGGAGACCCTCGAACCGCTCGACGAGGCGGCGCCGTTCGACCTGCCCGGCCACCGGAAGTCGCCCTCTTCCCACGTACTATGTCGGCCGATTCCGTCGCCGAATTGACCCATTCCACCGCCGGGGTCCGGAGGGAGACGCCGGGCGACGGCGGCCGCGCCCGGCGCGGGCGAACGCCCCCCAGCGTCGCTCGGCGCGCCGGTGCCGCCGGCACCGGCGGCCGCGTTCAGCCTCTTGCAACTGCCCCGGGGCGGATTATACTGACCCGCGACACGGCCCGTCGCACGTGAGGCCCGCATGGTTCCGACAGCGTCCGCCACCCCGCCGCCGCACGCCGTCTCGGTCGACGTGGAGGACTGGTACCAACTGCGCCGCGGCGGGGAGACGCCGATCTCGCCCCGCTTCGAGCGCAGCGTCGAGAAGGTGCTGGCGGCGCTCGCGGACCGCGGCGTCCGCGCCACCTTCTTCGTCCTCGGCCGCGTGGCGGAGGACGCGCCGCACGTGGTTCGCCGCATCGCCGAGGCCGGGCACGAGGTGCAGAGCCACGGCCACGCCCATCGCCTGAACCACGACCTGACCGAAGCCCAGTTCCGCGAGGACGTGACGCGAGCCAAGCACCTCATCGAAGATGTGACCGGCCGGCAGGTGTACGCCTACCGCGCACCGCTCTTTACGATTGACGAGCGGAACCTCTGGGCCCTCGACGTGCTGGCCGAGACGGGCCACCGGTACGATTCCTCGATCTTCCCGGTCAAGACCTCGCGCTACGGCGTGGCCGATTACCCGCCGGAGCCGCGGGTCGTCCGGACGCGAAGCGGCCGGCGCCTGGTGGAGGCGCCGGTGGCCTCGTTCGACTGGCTGGGCCGCCGGTGGCCGGTAGGCGGCGGGGGATACGTTCGCCTCTGGCCGTACGCCTTTCTCCGGAAGGCGTGGCGGCAGATCGAGCGCGAGGGGCGGCCGGGCATCCTTTACTTCCACAACTATGAATATGACCCGGGCCAGATGCGCGCCCACCGCCGCGAGTTTCCCCTCCGGGTCCGGCTCCAGCAGGGCCTGGGCCGCCGCGGCGTGCCGACGAAGGTGAACCGCCTGCTGGCCGAGTTCCGCTTCGGGCCGCTGGGCGAGGTCCTGGCGCCGTTGCTGGAGGAGGTGGCGTGAGAATCGCCGTCCTGACGAGCGACGAGCCGCTGTACCTGCCGGCGTTCTTCGCGCGGTTCCTCGCCCGCCGGGCGGAGGACGTGACGGGGGTGTTCCCGTGTCCGGCCCGGGCGCCGGGAGGACGGCGCCGCGGCCCCTGGGGGCAGTTCCGCCGATACGTCCGCACCTTCGGCCGGCTGAACGGGCTGCGGCTGCTATGGCGAGTGGCCGGGGCCAAGGTCCGAGGCCGGCTGGGCATGGGCGCCCGGACGGGCCGCGGCGGGTCGGTGCCCGCCGTCGCCCGGCACTACGGCGTAGTGTGCGAGACGTGCGAGGACGTAAACGCCCCGGCGTTCCTCCAGCGCCTCCGCGGCGACGGCGTGGACGTGGTGCTCTCGGTGTCGTGCCCGCAGATCTTCAAAGAGGATCTCATCGCCCTGCCCGAAAAGGGCTGCCTGAACATCCACGGCGCCGACCTGCCGCGCTACCGCGGCCTACTCCCCAGTTTCTGGATGCTCCTGCACAACGAGCCGGAGGCGGCCGTCAGCGTGTTCGAGGTCGACGCCGGCATCGACACGGGCCTCATCCTCGGCAAGCGGCGGTTCCCGATTCGCCCGGACGACACGCTGCACACCTTCCTGGTGCGGGCGAAGCGCGAGGCGTGCGACCTCGTGCTCCAGGTCCTGGACGCGATTGAGGCCGGCACCGCAGAGGCCCACCCGCCGGAGGGCGAGGGGTCGTACTTCGGCTGGCCCACGCGGCAGGATTACCGCCGGTTCCGCCGGGCCGGCCGGCGGTTGTGGTAAGAGCCTATCCGGCTGCGCCGGCGTTTTATGGCGGGTGGCATGGCCACCCGATGTTGGGTGACCATGAGGTCTCGAAGGGGCGATATCGCGCGGTGCCCAGTCTTGGGCACCGCGCGGCGGGCAAGACTGCCCGCCGCGCAGCCCTGGAGGACCGTTTAGAGCGCGGTGGGTGCGGAGACCCACCGCGCAAAATGCGGACTTAGCGTTGTAGTGCTAAGCGCCCGCGGCTTCGCGGAACACGGCTTCCAGGTCCGCGACCAGGCGCCGGCGATCGAAACGCCGGGCCGCCAACACCCGGGCCCGGCGGCCCATCTCGGCGGCGCGGTCCGGGTCGGAGGCGAGGGCGCGGATCGCCGCCGCCATCGCCTCCGGATCGTCCGGCGGCACGACCACGCCGCACCCCTCCCGCTCCGAGATCCAGCCGGCTTCCCCGTCGAAGTTGACCAGCACGGGCAACCCGGCCGCCAGGTAATCCATGAACTTGTTCGGGCACGCCGTATCGAACACGGGCAGGTTCTCGAGCGTCATGAGGCCCAGGTCGCACGCCTTCAGGACACCCGCCAGACGGACTTTCGGAACGGGATCGAGAAAGAGGACGTTCTCCAATCCCTCGCGCCGCGCCTGCGACTGGAGTTCCGGCTTCAGCGCCCCCTCGCCGATCAACACGAAGCGAATCGACGGGTCGGCCTTTAACTGTTCGGCCGCCTGCAAGACCCAACGGAGGCCGTTCAGGCGCCCGTGAGCCCCGGCGAAGACGACCACGAATTTGCCTTCGAGACGGTGGCTCGCCCGCCACCCGCTCGGCGCCTCCGTACGATCGAACAGCGCCACGTCCGTCCCAAGGGGAATCACACGGACCTTGGCCGCCCCTCGCGCCAGCCGATGGCGAAGGTGCCAGGCCATCCGCCGGCTGATGGCGACGACCCGCGACGCGGCATGATAGCACACCCGTTCGAGGATCTTCGCCGCAGCAATCAACCCGGGATGGGTCAGGGCTCCGATCTCAACGGCCGTGTCCGGCCAGATGTCGCGGACCTCGAAGACGAACGGCACCCGCCGCACGTACCGGGCCACCACGGCGGGAATGCCGACGGTCAGCGGCGTGCTGGTGGCGAAGACGACGTCGGCGTCGCGGATGCGGAGGACCTCGACCGTGGCGATGGCCATGAACGCCAGGAACGCCGCCATCCGCCTCCAGAACGACTGGCGGTTGTCGTAGCGGACGTTGACGACGCGGACGTCGAACCCGTCGATGCGCCGGCGGGCGACCCGCCACTCGCCCGGCCGGACGCGCACGTCGCCCGGGCCGTACACGCCGGTCACCACGGTCACCCGGTGGCCGCGCTCCGTCAGCAGCCGCGCAAAGTCGTAACTGCGGGTGCCGGTCGTCCCGCGCGTGGTCGAGAAATGCTGATGGATATATACAATGTTCATGGCGCCGTTCCGGGCGAGCCGTAGCGCTCGGCGAGGGCCGTGACGATCCGCTCGGCGGCGTGGCCGTCGCCGTAGAGCGGCTCGGCGGGGGGCGTGCGGTCCATCGCCTCGGCCCAGGCCAGGGCGTCGGCGACGGCGGCCGGGTCGGCCCCGGCCACGCGGTTCCACCCGGCCCGGACGAGTTCCACCCATTCCGTCTCGCCGCGCAGCGTGACGCACGGGACGCCGGCGAAGTACGCCTCCTTCTGCACGCCGCCGGAGTCGGTCAGGATGACGCGGGCCCCCGCCTCCAGGCGGAGCATGTCGAGGTACGAGACGGGCTCGACGAGGCGGATGCCGCCGGCGGCCAGGCCCGCCCGCTCCATGGTCTGGCGGGTCCGCGGATGGACCGGCAGGACGACGGGCCGGTCGGCGGCGTCCAGGGCCGAGAGGATGCCTTCCAGGCGGGCCGCGTCGTCGGTGTTCTCCGCCCGGTGGACGGTGGCCAGATAATACGCCCCCTCGTCCAGGCCGAGACGGGCGAGCACGTCGGACCGCTCGCGCGCGAGGTCCATGAAGTGCAGGGCGCTGTCGTACATCACGTCGCCGGTCAGGAGGACGCCGTCGGCGGCGCCCTCGGCCCGGAGGTTCTCGACGGCCAGGGGCGTCGGGCAGAACAGCAGGTCGGCCACGTGGTCGGTGACGACGCGGTTGATCTCCTCCGGCATGCGGCGGTTGAACGAGCGAAGCCCGGCCTCGACGTGGGCGACGGGCACGTGGAGTTTGACGGCCGCCAGGGCCCCCGCGATCGTCGAGTTCGTGTCGCCGTGAACGAGGACGGCGTCGGGGGCGTCGCGGAGGATGACCGTTTCGAGGGCCTCGAGCATGCGGCCGGTCATCTGCCCGTGCGAGCCGCCCGCGATACCCAGGTTCTCCGCCGGCTCGGGGATGGCGAGTTCGTCGAAGAAGACGCGCGACATGTTCTCATCGAAATGCTGACCCGTGTGGATGATGGCGTCGGTCACGTCGTCGCGTGCGCCGACGGCCCGCGAGACGGCGGAGGCCTTGATGAACTGGGGGCGGGCGCCGACGACGGTCATGATTCGCATGCCGAACTCCGTATCCGACGGTTCAGGGCCGGCGCCCCTCCGGTTCGAGGGCCCCATAGATGCGCCGCAGCCGCTCCTCCATCCGGTGCCAGCCGTAGGTGTCGCGGATGGCGCGGCGTCCGGCGGCGCCCATCTCCTCGCGCAGGGCCCGATCGCGCGCCAGCGCGACCAGCGCGTCCGCGATGGCGCGCGGGTCCGTCGTATCGACCGCCACGCCCGAGCCGACCGCCCGGACCAGGTCGGCCGAGGCGGACCCTTCCGGCACGATCGCGGGCATGCCGCACGCCATGTAATTATAGAGTTTGTTGCTGAGGCTCAGGTAGTTGTTCGGCGTGGGCTGCATCGCGACGATCCCGATGTGCCCGCGCGAAAGCACGCGTCCGACGTCGCGGTACGGCACCCATCCGCTCGTCTCGACGGCGTCGGCGAGGCGCCTCTCGCGGACGGTGCGGTCGAAGAGGTCCCTCGCCCCGGCCCGGGCGCCGCCGACGATCAGCCACCGGAGGTCGACGTGTCGGCGGGCGTCGGCCAGCGCCGCCAGGATCTCGAGCATGCCCCGGCCCACGTCGAGGCTGCCCTCGTGGACGAGCACCACCGGGCCGCCGGCCGGCTGGCGGCACGGCGGGAACCACTCCAGGCGCGGACTGTTGTGGATGAGGGTCACCCGGCCGTCGCGGCGGGCCTCGCGGTAAAACGCCAGGTTCCACGGCGAAACGACGGTGACCCAGTCGCATCGGCGGGCGATGGCCCTCAGGGCGCCTGCGAACGCCCGCCGGGCCACGCCGCGCACCGCCGCGGGGACGCGGAGGGCCATCGTCTCGTGCCACAACTCGTGCACGTCGAAGACGACGCGTGCCCCCAGCCGCGGCCGCAGCCCCAGGCCCAGGGCGGCCGTCTCGGGCTCGTGGCAGGTGAGGACGTCCGGCTTCCACCGGAGGACGGGCGCCCGCAGCCGCCGCGCCACCGCCGCCCGTGCCCGGACGCCGATGCGAAACGGCGAGACGACCTCGTGCTCGACGCCGGGGACGTCCAGTGCCGTGCGGCTCTCCATGCCGAAAACGCGCACGCGGTGCCCCATGGCGGCCAAGGAGGCCGCCTGCTTGTGCGTCACCCGGGCGTCGGTGACCACGTGGTTGGAGCAGAGCATGGCGATGCGCATGTGGCGACACCCAACCGCCTCGGGAATCCGCGATGCATCGGCCAACGTCGCGTGGCGGCCGCACCTCGCGGCGCGCGGCGTGCGCCTCGCGCGCGGCCGCCTGACACTACAACGCTAAGTCCGCCTTTTGCGCGGTGGGTCTGGAGTACCCACCGCGATCGAAACGCCTTGTGCAGGGCTGCGCGGCGGGTACGGAGACCCGCCGCGCACGAGTTAGCGTTGTAGTGCTAGTAGATCTCGCAGTAGTCCAGGGGACCGGGGGGGACCGGCTCGGGCGACACCTCGAGCGGCACGCCGATCTGTTTGAGCACGGACTCAACGCGAAGGTTACATAAATAGTTATGGCAAAATCGTCCCTGCTGGAAGCGCCAGCCCTCCGACGCCCCGTCGTGGACCATGCGGCCGGGCACGTCGTCGACGACGCACATCTCGTAGGGGCCGCCCATTCCAAACACGGCCTGGAGTTCGTTGACGAGCACCTCGCCGTCGGCCGTTACAAAGACGTCCATATTCAGGCTGCTGAAACGGCCGCGGTCCGTCACGTGCTTGAGGAGGTCGAGCAGGCGGTCGGGCGGACGCCCGTAGTTCCACAGGTGGGAGCCGCTGTGGAACTCGCCTTGCTTTCGTTTCTCGTAGCCGAAGTAGGAATCGCCCACCCGTATCATGCGCCATTCGCCGGGCGCGTCGACGTACGCCTGAAGGAAGACGGTGCCCCACTGGCGTTCGCGGGGATCCCAGCCGGGAAGGCGCGGCCCGCGCCGGAAGACCCGCCGGATGTGCCGTTTCAGCGCGCTGCGGCTCCGGAAAATGCGGACGCCGCGGGCCGCTCCGCCCAGGTCGGGCTTGTAGACGAGGGGCAGGTCGGCCGTCTCGGCGAACGCCAGGGCCTCGTCCCGATCGTAGAAGACCCACGTCCGGGGTTGGGGCACGTCGTTGGCCGCCAGCCAGTAGTGCATCCGCCGCTTGCTCTGGTAAATCCACAGGGCCGCGAGCGACGGGTAGACCGCCAGGCCCAACTGCTCGACCATGACGCGCAGACGCTCGTCGAACATCTGCTTCCAGACGGTCAGCGCGACGCTGGGCCAGACGAGGTACGCGTCGCACGGGTCGGCCCGCAGCCGGTCCATCCAATCCGGACCGGCAAGGTCGACGAGGCGATACGGCACGCCGAGGTCGCGGCAGGCGGCGATGTAATGGGCGTGACGCTGGGCGACGTCCCGGACGATGCCCAGCCGCACGTCGACCTTGGCGGGGTAGGTGGAGACCTCGTCGGCGTCGGCCAGCGGGTTGGCCGCCAACCACTGCTGCCGCTTGTAGCGCTCCCAGGGGACGACGCAGCGAAAGACGAGGCGCTTGAGGCAATCCGGGGCCAATCGGCCGAGGCCGCTGCGGCCCGCGAGGAAGCGGGCCAGGCGGGTTTGCACCGGGGCCGGTTGACGTCCGTCCGGGTCCGGCATGTGGGTCCTTTCGCGCCGAAAGAGCCGACGGGAACCCCCTCCCCCGCGTACCGGCGCTATCGTCCTCCCGGCAAAACGGCCTTCAGTAAATCCAACGGCCGGCCAGACGCGTGCGGCGGCTGAAAACGGCCGTCGGAAACCGCCCCGTTTCGCCAAGGCCCGGCGGGCTCGCGTGCGACACGTGCTTGCAGCAAGCCATGCGAACGGGGGGTGGCCTGGCCATCCCGGCGCGCCGGGACGTGGCCATGGGCCCTTCGAAACCTCATGGCCACCCAACATCGGGTGGCCATGCCACCCGCGATCGGAAGCAGCCCCGCCCCGCCGGAGCCCGGCGGCCTCCCGTGCCTACGAAAAGCCCTTGCGTGGGCGATGGAAGGAGTATAGCATGAGCCATCCCAGACAACAACCGGTGTCACCCGCTGCGGGAGGGAACCTCGGCCCGGCGACTCGCTTTTTCTTGGACCGAGGCGCCGTGCAGGCCGATGAGTCATCACGGGGCCAAGGGGTGGGTGCGCGCCGGTGACGGCGCCGGGCGCCGAAGGACGGGGACCGGCGCACAGGAAAGGCGAACGCGTTGACCACGACCGGGTCCAACCTGCCGCACAACGGCCCAGGCCTGGCGGCCGTCCCGGAGCGGACGCAGGCGGCCCCGGAAGGTCCGTCGAGCCTGTGGCTGCTGTTCCTGGCCGCGTGGGGCGTGCTGGCGCTGGCCACGCTCATCCTCATCCGCCTCGGCGTCGAATGGGAGTACATGCTCTTCCTGGTGGGGCCCCTGACGCTGGCGGGCTGTACGTGGAAACCGATCTTCGGCCTGACGCTGATGGCGGCGCTGGTGCCGCTGAGCGGCGGCCTGGGCGTGGCAGGCCAGTTCAGTCCCGAGCAGGGCATGGGCATTCTGTTCGGCCTCGGAACCCTCATCCATTTCCTCCTGACGCGCAAGCACCTGCGCCTCTTCAACACGATGACGCTGACGCTGTTCGGCCTGAACCTGCTGGCCATCGCGTCGGTGCTGTGGGCGATGTATCC
>Ga0272441_10001653_pt1 | contig 47117 bp, 45 predicted proteins | sample SSMProp6N_FD_193582 | JGI IMG/M metagenome (GOLD analysis project Ga0272441, IMG submission 193582) | Marine sediment archaeal communities from Little Sippewissett salt marsh, Falmouth, MA, United States - SSM-Prop-6N | ecosystem: Environmental > Aquatic > Marine > Wetlands > Sediment ... | reverse complement strand
TTTGCCACGGCCGAAGGAGCGTTCCGTATTGCGGGAGATTATCTGTACGAGATAGCAATCGGCGGAAGTCCGAATCTCAGTTCGTATAAAACAGATTTCAGCGCGCCGTCCCCTATCCTTTCACTTGAACTCGCTGATGTTGGGACAGTTGCATCGTTGGTCGTTCTGCTCATGGGTACCAAGAACGGCGCTTGGCAGGCTCAGATAGCAACCGAACCACCTGATGTTATCGACCAGCCAACGCAACTAGACGGCACACAAGGCTTTAGAATTCATCAAATCATCGCCTCGAATTACACCAGTCCTTCCTTCATCGCCTACTTGAGTGATGCATATATCTTCGTATTGGACAGAACGGGTGTGGACGATCAACTCTTCAGATTTCCGATAGCGGCTGGTCTTCCAGGTAGAATTACGGGTATGGCTTGGTTGGATGCAGGTGATGGCGCATACAACCTCCTCGTGTCAGGAGAGGGAGGGTTGGTATTCAGGGAATTCAACTAGCCCGTTTGGGTTTGCCAGTCCGAATACGGATAGATCGTTGTTCTGAGTGTGATTTGATATTGCATGTATCCAAAAAATTTTGACAACAGATAGGTGAAGTAAAGAAATCACCTAATCAAGTTTCTGTCTGGTGAGAGTGTTTTTAAACTTTTATAATGTCTCTATGGAGCGGAATTTTAAAAAACATTCCACATTCAAAGAAGCTGAACAGCATGACATAGAGTACTACATTCATCTGTCTGTAGATCAGCGCCAAACAATCGCTCGGGCTTTGAAGAAGCGTGCATATGGCGATGACGTTCCGGATATCCGCGCATACCACAAACACAAGTGAAGGTTGAAAACCTATCGTCTGATACACTTGATTTCCTCCTTTGTTTGAACAAGCACAGAGTGAAATACCTAATTGTCGGTGGAGAAGCTGTTATATACTACGGCTATCCCAGACTCACGGGTGACATAGATTTCTTCTTCGAACAATCAGCTCAGAACTGCAATCGGCTCTTTGACGCCCTGACGGAATTTTGGGAGGAGGATATTCCGGGAGGGTCGTCGATATCTACATCATAGGCTTGGACCAGTTAATACAAAACAAAGAATCGGTCAAACGGAACAAAGATCTGGACGATCTTAAATATCTGAGAGCCGTTCAAAAGGAACGCAGGAAACACGGTACATAATCCGAATATCGAAATCAATCGACAGGTAAAAGGTGTTCGAAGGCCAGCCGGAAGTGGGGGGTGAAGACCTCGGACTTTTCAGCAAGTCGGTGGCGAATTTCGCCCACTTCGAAAAAGGCACCCTCTGCCAACTCCTCAGGATTCGGCCGGGGTGTGCCGGAGTACAACAACCTGTAGGGAATGATATACTCCGTCTCGACTTCGTCGCTGTAGATGTAGGGCGCCAAGCGCTCCAGGCGGTTCAGCCCGGCTGCCTCATCAGAATCGGATAGGTCGATGCCCAGCTCCTCGCGGGTTTCCCGCTGGATCGCCTGATCCGGAGTTTCCCCCGGAGCCACATGACCGCCCACGCTCGTATCCCAGCGGCCGGGAAAACGATCCTTGGTTGCAGCCCGCTTCTGCAGGTACAAACGGCCGTCCCGGTCGAACAGGTGCAGGTGAACCACCGCCTGAATCAGCTCGGGATTTCCGTGACACTCACTCCGGGGAGCCGTGCCGACCGGATTGCCGTCCCGATCAACGAGCTGGAGGCACTCTTCGCTCATGAGGGATCGTCAACTGACTCGGGCCGGGTCGGGCCGTCCCCCGATCCAGCCGGCAGGACATCATCCCAGATGATCCCCTCGCCGGCGGGGATGGCTCTTTGGGCCATATGTCCCACAACTACCTCTAGGTACTCCGGTCCCAAGCCGGGGCGGAGGTTGCTCTCGGTGCGTACGATACACACGTCCGCCTCCCGGATCGTCTGCCCAACCGGGATCTCGTCCACGGCGTGCAGGCTACGGCTGGTGGTGAGGTAGTACCTGCTTTCCGAGGGAGCTAGGCGTTTGATCCCGTCCCCCAGAACCGCCTCGACCCTCTGCGGTCCGTATTCCCCCTCCAGCCGGGATCGCCCCTGGGCAGGATCCATTCCCTCGATCTGCCGAACCCCCTCCACCATGCGGGCGAAGGCATCCGGCTCCAGGGCGATCGGGTCGTCCAGACCCCCGCCCTCCACGGAGAGGGCGAGGTGCTTCTCGACCACGCAGGCGCCTACGGTTACAGCCAACCCGGGCACCAGCAGGGGATCCCGGGAGTGGTCGGAGACGCCCACGGGTCGTCCGAAGATCGCCCGCAGATTAGGGACAACCCGCAGATTATACTCCTCCTCCGGCGCGGGATAGGAGGTGATACAGTGCAGCAGCACGGTTTCAGGGACGGCAGCTATCAGGGCTCGCTCGATATCGGAGAGGGTGGATACCCCGGTGGAGAGGATCAGGGGAAGGTCGTAGCCGGCTAGCTCCCGGAGAAGGGGGAAGTGGTTGAGCTCCGGAGAGGCGACCTTGACCGCCTCCACGCCCAGGTCGCGCAGCAGCCGGGCGCTTCGAATACCGAAGGCGGAGCAGAGGAACAGCAGGCCCCGCTTCTCCGTGTATTCCTTGAGCCGGGCATAGAAGGACAGATCCCGCTCCAGTTCGCGAAAACGCTGGTAGATCGGCGTCCGGCCGCCGGGCAGCTCGATACTGCCGGTTCTGGGGTGTACGATCTCGTCGGCGAAGATCGCCTGGAACTTGACGCAGTCCGCGCCGGCCTGCCCGGCCGCATCGATCAGCTCGAAGGCCCGGGCCAGCTCCCCCTGGTGGGCACTGCCCGCCTCGGCCACGATCAGGCAGGGATGTCCCTCCCCGATCTTCCGGTTACCGACTTGGATGCTCGGACTGTTCATCACTATCGCAGGATGGATCGTGGTTGTGTCTGGATCGCCGGAGGGCGAGCAAAGCCTCGCGCATAACAACAGACAACCTCAATTTTTCAGCCCACGGGAGATTGGCCTGCTCGCGTTGCCACTCGGCCTGTCGCTCGAACAGTTCCTCGAGACTATTCATCGAGAAAGCGCTCCTTGAACCGCTCCCATTCACTCTGGAGCCGGTAGCGCCGCGTCAGTTCGGCAATATCTTCAGAGCTCACAGCCCTCGATTCGAGCAGAGCCAGTATCCGGGTAAAATCCTTAGGCCGGCCGGTGTTTAGCGCAATCGCAGCCAAGAAATCGGCCCGAACAACCCGAAAAGCTATACCCTCGATTTCCCCGGTTTCCGCTTCACGAACCGCATCTTCAGTCAGCGGATTGAATACGGGGATGAACTGAACCGGCCATTCTCCAACCCGAATCGTCTCTCTGTCAGGCGTATAACCGCGATCGGTGCAAAATTCGTAGATTGGTTTCAGCACATCCAGTGTATCTTTGCCTTCCATGACCACGAGGATATCGGCGTCCATCGTTGCCACTGTCGGTGTATAGCGCATCTGGGCCACCGCTCCGAAGATGGCATAATCAGCTATAACACCGGCTGAAAGCATATCGTTGAGCAGGCGGGCAACATCCTTCATACCATAATCACCACAGCTAATCCCGATCCAGAAACACGCGGCTGCCCATCGCATCCCGCTGGTTCTGATACTTGCCCTTGTAGGGACTGCCCGCGGGTCCATCCATGAGGGCGAAGACGATCTGGCAGATACGCCGGCCTGAGGTCAGGCGGATGGGCAGACGGTTGGCGTTGTACAGCTCCAGGGTAATGGTTCCGGCGAAACCCGGATCGACCCAGCCGGCGTTCTGGATGAACAGTCCGATGCGTCCGATGGAGCTTCGGCCCTCCACGAAAGCGGTGATGTTGTCGGGAAGCCGGATATATTCCCGGGTAACGGCCAGCAGGAAACTGTGGGGCGGGATGACAATTTCCTTCTGTTTGAACTCGATGTACTCCAGCTCCCGGTCCAGGGCGATGGCTTCCATGCTGTTCTCATCGATTTTGAGAAAATGCTCACCCAGGCGCAGATCGATCGAGGCGGGTTGGATCTGCTGCTGCTCCAGCGGTTCGACCACGATCGTGCCTTCGGCCAGGAACCGCTTGAGACTCTGGTCGGATACGATCACTTAGGATCGGTTCCTTTCTGCGCGGTTGAGGTGTCTTGCACCGTCCGCTCATATTCGGCGATCATACCGAACTTCAGGTCTTTGAGCCGCTCGGAGAGAGACACCTTGTACACATGGGGATTGATCAGTCGCTTGTAGGTGTCATCCAGAATAGATAGATTGCTCTTGGTTCGCTTCTGGATGGTTTTCAAATTAGGAGGATCTATGAGGACCTTGCCGTCCTTCATCACCGGTCGGAGCAGCGGCTCGATGCGATGGTAATCAACCACGTCCAGGAAGCGGTAGGGATAGCGGGGATGGTAGAAGCGATAGGGCGGGCCGACCTCCAGCTGCTCCCCCTCCAGGGTGATCAGATCGGCGATCGGAGCACCGCTTCCGTTGTAAAAACGGTTGACCTGCTTGATGCCCGGATCGGAGATCTTCTCCGGATTGTTGGATACTTTGATCGTGGGAATGAACTTCCCGTCCACCTCCTTGGCCATGAGCTTATACACCCCGGTCAGAGCCGGATCGCTTTTGGCAGTCACCAGGTGGGTTCCCACACCCCAGATATCTATCGGTGCCTTCTCTGTGAGCAGCTGGTGGATGATCCCCTCATCAAGTTCATTTGAAGCAGCTATCTTGGCGTTCTTCAACCCCGCCTGATCCAGGCGCTCCCGGACCCTCTTGCTCAGATATTCCAGATCTCCCGAATCTAGTCTAACCCCGAAGCTATCGTGTCCTTTGGCTTTCAGCCGCTTGCCGATCTTGATCGCATTCTCCAGCCCGCTCCTCAGGGTATCGTAGGTATCGATCAGCAAAATGCAGCCGTCGGGATACACATCGGCGTACTTCTGGAAAGCCGCCAGCTCCGACTCGAAACTCATGATCCAGGAGTGGGCCATGGTTCCTTTGACGGGGATGTCGTAGAGCTTCCCTGCCAATGTGTTGGACGTTCCCGAAGCACCCCCGATGAAGGCCGCCCGGGTGGCGCCCAGTGCGCCGTTTACCCCGTGAGCCCGGCGCATCCCAAACTCGAATATTTCCCCGCCTTCGGAGGCCAGGTAGATGCGGGCCGCTTTGGTAGCGATCAGGGTCTGGAAATTGATGACGTTGAGCAGCAGGCTCTCCAGAAGCTGAGCTTCGATCAATGGTGCCTGAACCCGGATCAACGGCTCGTTGGGAAATACCAGGGTGCCCTCTTCCACGGCGTGGATCTCACCACGAAACTTGAAATCCGCCAGGTAGTCGAGAAACCCCTTGCGAAATACCTTCTGCTCCGCCAGATACTCGAGATCCTCCGCTTCGAATCCAAAGCTCGAAATGCTCTTGAGCAGGGTCTCCAGCCCGGCAAACACGGCAAAGCCGCCATCGAAAGGAGCTCGGCGGAAGAACATCTCGAAACCGGAAGTCGGGTTGTGCTTCTGAAGGAAGTAGCCCTGCATCATCGTCAGTTCGTAGAAATCCGTGAGCATTGCACAGTTGACAAAACAGGCGCTGTCCATTTCAGCTCTCCTCCACCTCTGCCGCTTTGAGGATCCGGACCCCCGCCGATCTCATCTCCTCCAGGCAGGTCTTCAGGGTACCCGGGGGAGTATCGATTCCCCGGCAGGCGTCTTCCACGACCACTGTTTGAAAACCCAGTTTCAAGGCGTCCATCGCCGAATAGTAGATGCAGACATCCAGGGCCAGTCCCGCGAGGTAGACGGATTTGACCTCTAAGCCCTCAAGATAGAAATGCAGTCCCGTCGGGGTCTTGCGGTCGTTCTCGAAAAATGCGGAGTATGAATCCAGCTGCGGATCCGTCCCTTTGCGTACGATCAGATCGAAGGAAAGCGTGTCCAGATCAGGGTGAAACTCGGCGCCCTCTGTTCCGGGTACGCAGTGATCGGGCCAGAGGATCTGCTCCCCCTCTTTCCCCCGAATGGTATCGAAGGGCCCCGCTCCGGGATGATTGGAGGCAAAGGAAACGTGATCTTGGGGATGCCAATCCTGGGTCGCCACGATCCTCGGAAAGGCTTGAGCCAAACGATTGATGACAGGAACAACCTTATCTCCATCAGGAACCGGAAGGTTTCCCGCGGGGCAGAAATCCACCTGAACATCAACAACCAACAGTACCGAGTTATTCGAATTAATCATGATCCTCTGTAATCATAACAAACCAGCCTTCCATTTGAGAAGCAATACCCGGCGGGCTCCCTCGTCGATCGCCTCGGGATCGATTTCACCGGCTTCCACCATGGTATGGACTTCATCGATCAGTTTCAACACGTCGTACCTACCGTACTCCAGCAGGATATCGACCCCGGCGTTGATGCCGTACTTGACGATATCCTCGGGGTCATAGCGGCTGCGCAGTGCGCCCATCTCGATGTCATCGGAAATGATAACTCCCTCGAAACCCAGCCGCTGCCGGAGCAACCCCCGCAGGAAGGTCGCAGACAGGGTAGCCGGGAAATCCGGATCGATCTGGGGGTAAAGAATGTGGGCGGTCATAATGGCATCCACCCCATGGCGGATCACCATCTGAAAAGGCAGGAGATCCTGATTCAGGAGGGTTTTTTCACTCACCTCGACCACGGGGAGACTGTGATGGGAATCCACGGTTGTCCGACCATGGCCGGGAAAATGTTTGGCCACCACGGCAATCCCGGCTCGCTGCGCTCCGAACAGATAATATACTCCTCTTTCTCCGACCCGAACGGGATTGACCCCCATGGATCGATCCCCCACGATCGTGTCATCCGCTTTGTCGTACAGATCGAGCACCGGGGCGAAATTGATGTTGCATCCCAGGGCGAGTGCCTCCCGGCTTATGATGTAGGCGGCGGCTTCCACGTAGAAGGGATCCTGGTACTGTCCCCAGTAGTAGGGGGCCGGAAAACGAGTCAGGGTATCCAGATCCAGGCGACTGACCCGACCTCCCTCCTGATCCACGGCTATCAACAGCCCGATCCCCGGATTGTGAGCGCGGGCCGCTGCCTGCAGCTCTTCGACCAGGGCCTTCACCTGCGCCCGATTCTTGATGTTGCCCCGGCTCAACATGAATCCCCCGATGCAACCCTGCTCAATGAGCTTTTCAACCGAACCGTTCATCGCGCTTCCGGAAAAGCCGGTGATAAACCGCTGCCCGATCTTCTGTCGAAGTGTCAGCTGCTGAAGAACCTGTTCAACGATCTGCTGCGGATCAGGCATCAACCCTCCCTCCTCCGGGTAGACGGGAAGGCTCATCCTGTCGAGTTTCTCCACCGCGGAGGGCTCTTCTCCGGGCAGAGGTTTCATGCTCACCTCGGGAAACTCTCTCTGTGAAGGGTCCGCCATCTGCACTTGCTTCTGAGACTGACAGGCTGCAAGAACGGCAATGAGAAGAATGAGTGGAATAGCCCGTTTTGGATGCATCGACGCCTTGAAAGTGGAGGATAGGGGATTTGAACCCCTGACCTATAGATTGCGAACCTATCGCTCTACCAACTGAGCTAATCCCCCGATACCGTGAATATCCCCCGGGAAATCACGATCACAGCTTGAGGGAAATCATAGCAAGTTGGTTGTTCCTGATCAAGCCTCGACGGTCAGCCCTTCCCGGGCTACCATCACTTCTACGGGGCTCTTGCCGCGAACGGAGCTGCGGATCTTCCGCTCGATCAGCTCCAGTTCCTCATCGCTTCGATCCGGATCGTGATGAAACAGAAGCAGTTTTTTCACCCCCGCCTTGTGGGCGACGTTGACCGCATGCTCGAAGGAGGAATGGCCCCAATTTAACTTGGGGCTTTTGGGATTGACGTATTCGTTGTACGTGTACTGGGTATCGTGAATCAGGATATCCGCTCCCCTGAAGAACTCGGTGACTTTATCGTTTTCTTCGGCGGCAGCCAGGGCCCCCTCTTTTACCGCCTCAGCATCGTAGCTGGGATCATCGGGACTGACGTCGAACAGATTGCGGAACGGCTCGGTGTCGTAGGCGGTGCAAAAGACCTTTCCCCGGTACTCGAAGCGGTATCCCAAGACCAGAACCGGGTGATTCAGATACTTCGTGGTTACCCACAGGCCCTCCCCCAGGTCCATGGAGCGCTCCTTGAGCTCCTCGTATCTGATCTTGGCTGCCAACTCCTCCTGGCGTACCGGCCAGTAGCGGTACTGGAGCATGTCGCCGAAGATCTTCTCCAGGGGATCGTCCTCGAAAGTGACCGGTCCGTACACGGTGAGCTCCGTCGTGGGAATGAACAGGGGAATGAAGAAGGGGAATCCCATGATGTGATCCCAGTGCGTGTGGGTCAGGAACAACTCGGTCTTGATCGGCCCTCTGGGCAGATCCGTTTTCATAACGTGGCCGGCCAGTTCCCGGATTCCCGTGCCCGCATCGATAACCACCAGGCGATCCTCATCCCCGAAACGCAACTCCAGACAGGATGTGTTGCCACCGTACTTCACCGTTTTGGGCCCGGGGCAGGGAACCGAACCCCGGACTCCCCAAAATGTTACACGTATCGACACTTGACAGACCTTTTCAGCGGGCGACCTGCAGAAACACCTGGGCCTTTTCGATCTCCGCTTTCACCGAATCTTCGATGCTCTCCAGATAATCCCAGTCCACACCGACTTCCTGCAATACTTCAGGGGGAAGCTCCTCGGGATAGCGGTCACCGGAAAATCCCAGCTCGTAAGTATTGCTGAACAGATTCGCAACGGCAACGGTGAGCACCAGATCCCGATGCTTGCCCGTGTACTCGCCCAAGTTGTGGTGGAAGGTGACCGCATCGGAGAGGTTCTCTCCGAGACGCCAATTCTCGATGATCAGCTTGCCCACCATGGTATGGTTCACCAGCATAATCTCTTCTTCGGATTTATAAAGCGGTGTATGCTGCCTGTCCGTATTGGAAACCGCCTGCACATACTCCTTGGCGAGTTTGTTGTTCAGGGGAATCTTGCCTATATCATGGAGCAGGCCGGCGATGAAGTACTCCTCCCGGATCTTCGGATCCACGTTTCTGCGGGTGGCGATCAGCTTGGCCGTCACTCCGACGCTGATCGAATGCCTCCAGAACCCCTCCATGTTTAGGGCCTGAAAATCGCTGGCCCGGCCCAAAGTGCCGAGCACGGCGGTGCTCAGAGCCAGGTTCTTCACGGTGTTGATGCCCAGCATGATGATGGCGCGAACCAGTGAGGTAATCTGGTTCGGCAGCGAGTAGTAGGCCGAGTTGATCAACCGCATGACTTTACCCATAAGAACCGGATCGAGCCCGATTATTTGGTTCAAGTCTGCCGGTGAGGTTTTTGGATTTCTAGTGATCTCAAGAACCTTGGCAACCGTGACAGGCAAAGCCGGCATCTTGTGCACATAGGCCTGGATTACCTTCAGTATTGTATCTCTGTCCATCGCCTCATTCCCTGATCTTGTGAAGGATTGCGTTCAGCTTTGACTGTAGCATGGTACCGAGTGTCTTGTCGGGGTGATAGGAGGCCAGCTCCTTCATGTAGTCGAAGGTCTCGGCGATCTTTCCGGTATCGAGAGAAGAGCCCCGTGCCGTGCTGTCAACCGTGCCCCTTCCCCCGCGTTCGACAGGAGGAGCAAACTTGCTCTCGATTTGATTTCTGATCCCCGTTCTCCCCTGAAGTTTTGACTTAATATACTCTATCTTCAGCCGTGCGTCACTGCGATGAAAGCTGCTTTTCTGCCTCTCGGGCAGATATTCGGTCAGCTCTTCCAGATAATTGACAAGGGACGCCGAGCCTCCCGGGGCTCCGGAAGTGGAAGCCCGCCCTGCCCCTTCTTTTCTTTGCTTCGGTTTTTTGCCAGCTCCGGCTGGTAGCGGTGGTGGTGTAGCGACCGGGTGGGCCGTACCGACTTTCTGCTTGGTTCTGCGCTGTTCCAAACGTTCCCGAATTCGTTTCAAAAAATCCCTCAGACGCTGGCGCAGATCCTTTTTCTCCCGAACGGGTTCGGCCTCCCCTCCCGGCAACCCCTCGGGCTGCACTTCGGGAACCGCGACCTCCTCGACGCTTGGAACAGTTTGCTCGACCGAAGGCGTGGGTTGCGCCTCCTCCGCCGCTTCCCCGAGTACAAGAGGTTCCACCTGTTGCTCTTCTTCAACCGAATCCCTGGCGAACCTCGGAATTCCCTCTCCCGTCTCCAAAGGAGGCGGAACAATCGGCTCTTCCAGGGGTGTCGGCGGCGGGACGGCGGGCGGTGCCGGCGGCAGGGAAGAGGGCGGAGGTTGATATCGGGGAAAAGCAGGCGGGGCCTGTTCCTGTATCGGCGCCGGCATGGGAACGGGAATATACTGGGGCCGGGCCGCGTTCCTGGCCGACATATCCCGCATCTCCTGAGCCAGCCTGTCCATCATCTGGGCCTGGGCCTGCATCGATTCCCGGATAGATTGAGCTATCATGTCCTGAGCCGCTGTCGGAGTTTGCGGGGCAGGAGCTTGGACCGGGGGCTGCACATCGGGCGGCGGCGCGGCCGGAACGGGCTCCGGTTTCCGCAGGGCAGGCTCGGGGGGTTGTGATGGAGGCGGCTGCTGCGGGCGGGGCATCTGCGGTGGAGGCTCTGCAAAACTGGGGGGAAGCTGGAAATCCTTCCAGTTCGGATTTTCATCGTACAGCCTCTGATTGTCCAGTAGCGACATCAGTGACTCCGGGCTCCGATCCTCGATCTCCACGCTTGTCGGTTCCAGATTTTCCTCCATCTCATCCAGATCGATGGTCTGCTCTTCCTCCTCGATCCCGATGACCGGTGCCTGTCCACCGAACTTGATGATCGGAACAGCATCGAGCTGTTCGGCGGCCTGTCCGCTCTCCGGCAGCGTTTCCAAGTCGAAGTCCTGCTCCTGCACCTCCTCCCTGGTGACCTTCCGGCCCAGGCTCTTCAACTTTTTGATATTTCCATCCAGCTCGGCTCGAAGGGGTGAGGCAAACTCGGAGATCGTCTCCTCATACGCATCCAGGGTGTTGCGTAAATTGTCCAGATCCGTGGAATCGGCCCTGGTACCCTCAAGGGTCATCACCTTCTCCAGGGTTTCCAGCGCACCCTCCGGATCACCCATCTTTCTGTAGGTTTTGGCCAGCAACTCATGAGCATCTACCTGCTCCGGGTGATCGGCCAATATATCCTTAAAAACCTGGGAGGCGTGCTTGTAACGTTCTTGCAGAAAGTAAAGCTCTCCCAAAAGCACACGCGCCCTGACATCCTCCGGAACGCTGTCCAGATAGGTGCGCAGCTGTTTTTCCGCCGCCTGGAGATCTCCTTTGTCCTTGGCGACCTCGGCAATGTCGAGGTGAAAATCCTTGTTCTCCGGCTCCACCTCGAGCAGTCGCCTGTACAGCCGCTCCGCCTGCTTGTCGTTTCCCGTCTTCTGATAGACCTTGGCCAGGGCTCTCAAGCTAGGGCCATGACTCGGATTGTCTTTGAGGATCCCCAAGAGCAGCGCGGCGGCCTCCTTGAACCGTTCGAGGTAGAAATAGGTACTGGCCAAACGAACTCTGGCCTCCAGGTTATCGGGATCCAGATCCGCCAATCTACTGAACTCCTCGAGGGCTTCGGAAAACTGGCCTCGTTTCTCGAAAAGAGAGCCCAGATTGGCCACCGCCGAGTAATAGGAAGGATCGATCTTCAAGGCCTCCCGGTAGTGGCGTACCGCTTCGTCGTTCATCCCCAGTTGACCGTACACGACTCCCAAGTTGTTGCGGGCTTGAAGATTGTCCGGATCGTATTTCAATATCTCCTCGAAGACCTGGAGAGCTTCCTTGTTCTTCCCCTGGGTTTGGAGAATCACCCCCAGATTGTTCATCGCTTCCACCCAACCGGGTCTCACCTTCAGGGCCTGTTGAAACTCCGACTCGGCTTCCTGAAGTTCTCCCAGTTTCTGAAGGGCAATCCCCAGATTGTAGTGGAGGTTGGGCTGGTTGAAATCCTGTTCCAACCCGCGACGATAGGTAGCGATAGCTTCCTCGAAGCGATTCTGTCGCTCCAGCACGGTTCCCAGGTTGTTGTAGGCGGGAACAAAGCCGGGATCCAGTTTGAGCGCCTGGGAGAACTCCTGCAGAGCCTGATCGTCCCGGGCCAGACTCTTATACACGTTACCGAGATTGTAGTGAATGTCGGCCCTCTGAGGAGCCAAACTCAGGGCTTTTCGAAAGGCAATAATGGCTTCATCGAAACGATCTATTTTACGCAAAACCACGCCGAGGTTGTTGTGCGCTTCGGTGAAGTCCTGTTTCAGCTCGATGGCCTGCTTGATTTGTCGAATCGCCTGTTCGTGCTTGCCCAGTTTATCGTAGACGCTGCCGAGGAAATTGTAGACCAGGCTCATGCGGGGGTTGCGTTCGATTGCCTTCAGCAGCATCTTCTCGGCAAGGTTGTAATCCCCGATCCGATAGGCTTTACGGGCTCGGGTCAGGGACTCATGAACGGTCATGGCTTTCATTACACACCCTATGGCAGCAAACCCGACGGTCGAGCGCTGAGTTCCCGGGAAAACAGGCTGCGGTGGGGAGGATCGGCAGCATCATAAGCCACCACCGCAAAGTAGTACAACCTGCTGTTGCTCAAACCGGTCAGCTCGATTTGCGAAACCCTGCCCGCATCAATCGGGGAGGGGCCCAGGTCACTGTCCGTGCCATGATAGCTGCCCGGCTCGGTTCCGTAGTAGACGAAGTATCCCTCGACATCCTCTTCATTCACCGTGCTCCAGTACAGCTTCACCTGCCCGTTTCCCGCCTCGGCGTAAAGATCGGTCGGCGGGGCGGGGGGCAGGTCCTGCTCGTACACCAGGCGCAACTCGGAAAGCTCAGGTGTTTGACGGCGGCTTCCGTCCGGATACAGCTCTACCATAACCTGAAGATAACGGCCACGGTTGCCCTCCGCTGCTCCGCCGGGCTGTGTTCGGCCCAGGGGCTGGCCTGCGTCGAATTGGGTCCAGGAAACACTCGAGGTATCCGCATCCGCACGATCGGTCATTCTGTAGTAGAAGTATACAGCAGAATCTCCCGGAGCTCTGTACACCGCCTCTATCCGTTTGAGCTTTGTTCCCGTATAGCCTAAATCGAAGGTACGGCTCACAAAAACCCCGACGTTGCTCGAGTAACGGTTCAGGTTCGGCTCCCGCACAAAGGAGCGAGAGATGCGCAGCTCATCTACGAATCCGGTGAATCCCGTTCCAACTCCGAGCTGCCCCGGACCGGCATCCCCTACGAAAGGCTGCAGAACCGTCCCGCGCTCCAGGCCTGAATCCGTCGTGTACGCCACCGCCTCGGGTAACCCATCCACCAGGTACTCCAGCAAACCGAGCCTGCTATCGTAGCGCAGCAGGTGATGATGCCAATCTCCGGGTACCAGGGCGGTTAGGCCCTGAAGCCGGATCGACGAAGCCTGCCCGAGAGGTTCGGTGAAAAGGTTCTCGAATGACCAAACCAGGGTCCTGTCCTTCACACTGCAGTGCAGCTGCTGGGGGATCACCGTATCTGCCTTCCAGCGTGCTCCCTGCCAAAGTAAGACCTGCTCGCCGTCCCGTAACAGCGCCGGATAGAGCCAGAACTCGATGCTGAAATCCTGCGGCCAGCTGCCCCTGTAGAAAAGCGCCCCCGGCTCGGCTACCAGATACAATCCCCGATTTCCGCTGTTGAAGCCTCCGCTACCCGCGCCCAGGGCCACAACATGATTGGAAAGTAGAAGATCCTCCTCTGCAACCCGGTACCGACCCGCCTGATCCTGAAAAGGGCGTCCATTGAAATGAAGCAGCAGATCCGTGTGTTGATCGACCAGATACTCCGCCTCCTGCAATACCAGATCCTGGCTTGCCCACCGTCCCTTCCTCATGAGCAGGTTTTCTGTATAGGAAACATCCTGCCACCGGTCTTCCCTTCCCAGGACGATCTGGCGGTCCAGAGCCGAGAGGGTGACGGCGCAGAGAATGAGGATGATGCCTGCGGTAAGAGTACTCTTTTTCACTATTCTCCTATACATTATAATCGGAACGCCCAGAATACAACATGAACCCCGGGAATAGAGAAATCGGTAACTCTAAACTGGCAGAAAAACTGAAAAATGTCCCGGACGCTCCCGGCGTGTACATCCTCAAAACCGCAGATGGGAAGATCCTCTACGTGGGCAAGGCCAAGAGCCTGAAGAAACGGATTCGAGCGTACTTCACAGACAGCAGAGACATTAAGACCAGGCATCTGCAGGCCCGCATCGGCGACCTGGAGGTCTTTCCCACCGTTAGCGAAGCGGAAGCGCTGCTTCTGGAAAACAATCTCATCAAGCGGTGGAAACCAAAGTACAACATCAACCTCAAGGATGGAAAGACCTATCCGGTCATCCGCCTGACCAATGAGAAATACCCCAGGGTTTTTCGCACCCGGCGCATCGTCTTCGACGGCTCCAAGTACTACGGACCATTTCCGAACGTAGGCCAGATCGATCTGTACCTGAACATCATCGACAAACTCTTTGCGCTTCGGAAATGCAAAGGGCCGGTTAAGTCTAAGAAACAGCCCTGTTTCTACTACCATATCGGACGATGTGCCGGAGTTTGCGCCGGTAAAATCAGTCTGGAGGAATACGGGCAACGGGTGGAACGGGTCAAGATGCTCCTGAGCGGGAAGACGGAGGAGCTGGCCCGGGAGCTTCGGCAAAAGATGAAAAGCTCGAGCAAACTCCGGGAGTACGAAAAGGCGTCTGTCTATCGAGACCAGCTGGAAGCACTCCATACGCTGTCAGAGGAACAGAAGGTCGTCGATTTTCAGAGTGAGGCCAGAGATTACCTGGGTTACTGGAACGACGAGAAGCGGGTGAACCTGACCGTGCTGCAACTTCGGGGGGGGAAGCTGATCGGCAGAGATTCGATGCTTCTGGAGAACTACTCCATGGAGGAGGAATTCCTGCCCGCCTTTTTAGGCCAGTACTATGGCGGTAAAACCAGCCTGCCGAGGATCCTGTATCTACCGGTCCAGCTGGAATCGGTCCACTCCGGAACACTGCTGGCCCGTTACCTGGAGGAGCTCACCGGCTCCCGCATTGCCGTGAACTTTCCAAAACGCGGGCGGCACGCCCGATTGGTCACCATGGCGGTGGAAAACGCCGGTTTCCGCATCGAAGCGGAGGGGGAACTCAAGAAGCAGGCCTTAGAGGACCTTCAGAATGTGTTCCGCCTGAAGCGCCTGCCCAGGCGGATCGAGGGTTTCGACATCGCCCACCTGTCGGGCAAACAGACGGTGGCTTCCCTGGTAACCTTCATGGACGGCCGACCCCGGAAAAGCGGCTACCGGCACTACCATATCCGCTCACTCGATGGGCGCATCGACGATTTCGAGGCCATACGGGAAGTGGTGGCCCGACGGTACGCGCGACAGCTCAATGAAAGAGCCCAGCTTCCCGATCTGATTCTGATCGACGGAGGCAAGGGGCAGGTCAGCTCCGCGGTAAGCATGCTCAAGGCCCTGGAAGCGCCTCCCATCCCCGTCGTGGGTCTGGCCAAGAAGCACGAGGAGCTGTTCGTCCCCGGGCAATCCGACCCCATTCTGCTGCCGGAGACCTCCGAGGCGCTGCGCATGCTGCAGGCGGTCCGGGACGAAGCCCATCGCTTTGCCACAACCTTTCACAAGAGGGTGCGGGCCACTCAGCTGAACACGTCGGTACTGGAAAGCATCAAGGGGATCGGGAAGAAGCGAAGCCGGGCTCTGCTCAAAGCCTTCGGATCCCTGGATGAGATCCGCCGGCAGAAGCCCGAAGCGATCGCCAGGGCAGCATCCGTGAATCACCAAAAGGCCGAGGAGTTGATCGCCTATCTTTCCCGGCTTTGACACCCAGCTTTCCTCTCATTGACGGCCCACAATCCCCTCTCTGAACCCCAAAAAGGCGAATCCGCGATTTGCCGACGGGAGAAATCCGAAGTATATTAGCCCGCGAAAGTGTTTTTAAGTGGGAATATGAAATGAAACGTATCTACATTGTTGGTTTTTTACTGGTCATTGCCGCCCTTTCGTGGTCGCTGGAGCTGCAGCCTCCGATGGACAGCTATTGGATCTCCTCCGGCGCAGGCTACCGCGACGATCCGATGGGTGGTAAAGAGGAATCCCAGCTGCACAAGGGATTGGACTTAGTCGGGCCGCATCGGGCGCTGGTGAAAGCCGCGGCCGCAGGCGTGGTCGCCGAACACTGGCCCGCGCCGAACGGCTACTTCAAAGGTCATCCGATCTACGGCGGTCTGGTCGTAATCGATCATCTGGATGGCACCTTCACCCTCTACGGTCACCTGTCCACAACTTATGTTGGCGAGGGAGATCGGGTGAAAGCGGGGGAGATCATAGGAAGGCAGGGGAATAGCGGAGTATCCACCGGAGAGCACCTGCACTTCGAGGTAATCGTCAACCCCCTGCTGTACCTCACCGGAGGGCCGAACAACGGGTTGGACGGTATTGAACGCTGAGAAGACCGGGCGTTAGCTCGAACGCTTCGACTGCTTCTTTAGAACCTGAATGCCCCGCTCCCGCCCCTGACGATCAGATAGTAGAGAAACAGCTGAAGCAGGTTCGGGTGCAAAGCGCTACCCAGAGAGCGAACCCGGTAATCGAAACGGGCGATCAACTGAACGATCGCCTGAAGCTCCTGTAAGGAATAGTGTTGCAGCGCAGTGGAGTAGATCTTCTGCATCCGCTTTCCGGTTATCCGGGCCTGAGCAAAGGCCTCCTGGTGGGAGTAGCGCTTCTCTATCAGCAGCTTCAAGCTCTTCAGCCTCCGCACCTGAAACAGCAGACCCGCCAACAGGCCTACCGGATCGGCTTCGCGGCTCAACAGCAGCTTGGCCAGGACCTCCAATGAAGCATCCAGATCCCTGGTCGCTATCTTGTCGAAGAGGGTGAACACGTTTTCGTCCTTGCTGTGGTAGAGTATCTTCTCCACGTCGGCGTATCCGATTTCACTCCCCTCCCCGAAGTAGATGCTGAGCTTTTCGCAGGTTTCTTTCAGCTCTTTGGTATTGTTCTCCACCATTTCGAGCAGGAAAGAAACGGCCCGGGGATCGATGCGGATTTTGCGCTTCTTGAAAAAATTGAGGATCCAGCCCGTCTTCTGATTCTCGAACAGCTCCCAGAAGATGACCTTGTTCTCCTTGGGCACCAGCCGTTCCAGGCGTTTGTCGATTCGTCCGATCTCTTCGGAGAACATTACCAGAGAGCTCTGGACCGCCGGATGGGCGGCGTACGCGCTGAGTTGATCCAGGTCCTTCTTCCTGTTCAACAGCTCGACGTTGCGAAGCAGCGCTACCCTGTACGGTGAAAACAGGGCGCCGTTGCGCAAGACGGCCAGGACTTCCGGGATTTCGCTGTCAAATGAGTAGAAACGATGGACTTCAGGGGCCTGTCCGATTGACTTGGCGATCCGGCCGATCAGCTGGTCGACAAAGGACTCTTTCTCCCCCTCCTCCGGTCCCAGCAGGAGGTAGAGAGAGTCGTTTTTACTCATAGTTGCGGATCAGAAACAGAAGCTTGCCTAGGATGCGCACGTTTTGGGTATAGATGGGTGGATAGGCGGGATTCTCTGCCTTGAGCATGACCCGATTCTTCTCCAAAAAAAACCTCTTCAGGGTAACCGCTTCATCCACCAGGGCCACGACCACATCGCCGTTCTCCGCATTGTTCTGGTGACGCACCACGGTGATATCCCCGTCGAAGATACCCGCCTCCTTCATGCTGTCACCTTTGACCCGCAACGCGAAGTACTTGCCGGAGCGAAGATAGCCTTGGGGCACGGCCAGATGGCCCTCCATGTTTTCCTCGGCAAAGAGAGGCTTGCCCGCAGCCACGGAACCGAGGATCGGAATGGAGCGGTACTGATCTTCCTGATACAGGTCCCCGTCTCCAAGCACCTTGATCGCCCGGGAGCGGTTGAGATTGCACTGGATAGCCTGTTTTTTCTGCAATGCTTTGAGGTGATCGTAGGCGCCTTTTACCGAGACCTGGAGATGATCGGCCACCTCCCGTACTGTGGGGGGATACTTGTAGGAGCGGATGTAGGTCTTGATGTACTCCAAGACTTCTTTCTGGCGAACCGTAAGACCCTTCATCCTATTTGTTGATCTCTATTCCATGTTTCTTTATCTTGTTGTGCAGGTGCGATGGGGTAATGCCCAGGGCTCTGCTGGTGCGGGTGATGTTCTGCTCATTCTCTTCGAGCTTTTTTACCAAAAACTCCCGCTCAAACTCATCCTTGGCCTCGTTGAGCTTCATGCTCTCGAAGCCCTTCAGCGTCTCGTCATTCTCCCAATCGGTGCGGCTGGTAAGAAAGCGTCTGACCGAATCGGCAGAGATCACCTTCTCCTCAGTCATAATGTTAATGCGCTCTATGAAATTTTTCAACTCTCTGATGTTGCCCGGCCAGGAATATGCGCGCAACAGCTGCAGAGAGTCTTCAGAAAACCGTCTTGGGGACTCCTCACCGGGGCGTTTTAACTTGCCCATAAAGTAGTCGATCAGATCAAGAAGATCTTCGATACGATCCCGCAGAGGGGGAACAAAGATCGGAATCACATTGATACGGAAGTACAGATCCTCCCGAAAACGCCCGCTGCGAATCTCCTCCTGGATATTCTTGTTGGTGGCGGCAATGACCCGAACATCAACATTGATGGATTTCTCCCCGCCGATACGCTCGAACTTCATCTCCTGGAGCACCCTCAAGACTTTGGCCTGGGTACTGAGATACATATCGGCTATCTCATCGAGAAACAGGGTTCCTCCGTTGGCCAGTTCGAATTTTCCCTTACGCCGGGCATGAGCATCTGTGAAGGCCCCTTTCTCATGCCCGAATAATTCGCTCTCGATCAAGGACTCCGGGATGGAGGCGCAATTCACCTCGACGAACGGCGCCTGGGCGCGTCCGGAGCGACGATGAATCTCCCGGGCGACCAGCTCCTTACCCGTTCCGTTTTCCCCGAGAATGAGTATCCGAGCTTCGCTGTCCGCGCTCTGGTCGATCAACTCCCGCACTTTACCCATCCCCTCGCCGGAACCGATCATTTCATCCTCCAAGAGGATGCTCTGTTTCAGAGTACGATTCTCCCGCTTCAGCTCCTCCATCTTGAGGGCATTCTCCACAACGGTTATGGTCTTTTCCAGGCTGAGGGGTTTCTCCAGAAAATCGAAGGCCCCGATCTTCACCGCCTGCACCGCCATGTTGATATTGGCATGGCCGGAGATCACCACCACTTCGATTTCCGGCCAGCCATCGCGAATACGCTTGAGAACATCGATTCCGCCCATATTGGGAAGCCAGACATCCAGGACAACCAGATCCACGCTTCCCTCTTCCAGGATCTCGAGAGCCCGGAAACCATCCTCCACGGCGATGACCCTATGGCCCTCGTCTGAAAGGACATCCTGCAGAACCTCTCGGATTCCCTGTTCGTCGTCCACAACCAGTATCGTGCTCAACGTTCAAGCCTCTGTCATGCCCAATGGTAAATCGATGATGAAGGTAGTGCCCACATCTTCCTGGGTTTCGAACCAGATATTCCCATCATGATCGAAAACAATCCGCTCGACAATAGCAAGCCCCAATCCCGCACCCTCCGCTTTGGAAGTGAAGTAGGGTTCGAATACCCGCCCACGGATCTCCTCGGGAATCCCGGCGCCGCTGTCCTTGATCCAAATACGGCAGAAGCGACGGTTTTCCTTGTTCACCACCGCGCTGCGAATCGACACCTCCCCTCCATCGGGCATTGCCTGCATCGCATTACGAATGAGGTTGGCAAGCACCTGCTTGATCTGACCGGGATCGGCTCGGACAATACTGTCCTCGCTGATACGGCTGGAATCAATGGATACCTCGGTGGAGAGGTTGCGGTACATCTGGGCTACCTCCTCCACCAGCTCCCCCAGGTGTACAGACTGCAGCCGGGGCATGGGCAGTCGGGCAAACTCACGAAACTCCACCAGCAGATCGTTGAGGTTGTCCACCTCCCGCACAATAGAGGAAATCGATGCCTGCAGCACCTTCTGAAACTCCCCGGCACCCGGGGGTTGCCCTTCAGCCGACGCCTCGGGCCTGGTCCCCACTTCGGTCGTGTATTTTTTCAGGATCCTCTGAGCCGAGAGTTTGATCGGAGTCAGCGGGTTTTTTATCTCATGGGCCAGACGCTGCGCTATTTCCTGCCAGGCGGAGATCTTTTCACTCTGCCTGAGCTTCTCCCTGGAGTGGGAGAGCTCGGAGACCATGCGATTGAAGGATCCGACCAGATGGGACAATTCATCGGCGGAACGACTGAGGATGCGAAAGGAGAAATCTCCATCAGCCACACGTCGGGTGGCCTCCTCCAGGTTGACGATGGGGCGGATGATCTCCTCGGTAAGCAGAAAGCTGACCAGAATGGAGAGCAGGAAGATGGGGAAGGAGAAGAAAAAGTAAAAGAAGATCAGAACAAGTCGAAACAGGCGTTTGTACCGATTCAGCTGACTGAAAATCTCCAGGCTTTCGGTCAGGCTGCTCGCCTGTCTGTCAAAGCCCTCAGGGAGAACTCGCCCCACCACCACGGTGTATCGCCCTCCCTGCAGCTGGTAGACAGCGGCGTTTCTCAAGATGCTGGCGTCTTCCCGGTCCTCCTTGGGCAGATCCCCGGTTCGCTCATCGAATTGACCCAGACTTCTCAGGCGCCCCCGTGTCTCCCCCCGAAACAGCAGCTCAGAGCCCTCTTGGTCAAAAATCTGAATGAACTGCACCTGCGAGTTCACCGTTCGAACGTTCTTCCACAGCCGCTCCGGATTCCTGTTCAAATCTTCGAGAATAGAGGCCATCAGGGAACTGCGGTTAAACTCACGCAGGTTCTCTACCGCCCCTCGGTAGTACTCCAGGGAAATGGACAGCCCGCCCCGAAGCGCCTCACCGATACGCGCCTCCAGCCAGAAGTTCATGGCCGAGTTCACAAAACGCACGCTCAGGAGTGCCTGGGGAATCGAAGAGAGCAGGGCAATGAGCACGAAGAAGATCATTAGCCGGCTCTTGAATCGCGAGCCGGGTTTGCCGGTGGCTCTCTCCCGAATCAACCGCGCAATTTGAAACACGATCAATCCCAGAAGGATGAGGGGGAAGGCAATGGCCACGACGAAGGCCATGATATTCGCCCGCACGTCCACCCCGGCCAGATTTATGAGAATTTGGTGGGAAAAAACAACGATCAGGGCAATGAGAAGAATGAAGATCAGGATCAGGACGAGCAGTCCGACGGAGGTGGTGCTGGAGTGGAAGATCCTCAAAGTTTCAGTTCCGCCTCGACCCACGGGGTCGTAAAAACCGTGTCAGTGGAAAAGAGGGTGATGATGTTCAAAGGAGAAATAATCTTAACCGGCATCATCCTCACCCGGGCCAGCAAGTAGTAGTCGGCCTCGCCCCCAGCCTCGAGTTCTCCGATCTCAGTTTCCGGCAGGGAATAGAAGGCAGCCAAGAACTCCGCCTCCGCCGAATACTCTCCGACCATCCTATCATCCATCTGAATCTTATAACGGTTTTCGTAAAAATCAAACGAAGCGATTTGGTGCACCCGCCTTTCGCTGACCAGGCGATCACCGAGAAAAGCAAAGATACCCCTGGCTCTCCTATACAGGCGAAGCTGAAAGGTGATCTCCGCCCTTAAACCCTCCCACATAGAAGACAGCACGTCCTGATTGGCGGAGACGCCACGCTCCGCGAAGTGGGAATCCAGATACTCAACGGCTGCATACACCTTGCCGCCCCGCAGCACCGCATCCAGACGAGCTTCCTGGGCGGATAGAAACACCGAAGCCGACAGCAGGAAGAGGATCGGTACGATCGGAGCCTTCGCGTTATTCCTCCTCGAATTTGGTCTCGAACAACCGGCAGATGGTCTGGAGCGCCTGCTGCTCATCCGTGCCGTCGGCGATGATCTTGATGGGGCTGTTGTAGGTAGCGGCCAGGGTGAGGATCCCCATGATGGATTTGCCGTTGATCTGCTCACCGTCTTTCTCCAAAAAGATATTGGAGGAGAATCGATTCGCCGTTTGTACGAGCAAAGCGGCGGGCCGAGCATGGATACCCGCCCTGTTTTTTATGGTTACGATTCTTTCAACCATGATTTTAAGGGTGGGTCAGGTCTCGCTCAAGAAAATCGCCTTGGCGCTTTCGGTCTCCAGCCAGCGCATGACGTTCTTGGAAAACTCTTTTGCGGAATGGTATCCCATCTTCTTCAGCCGCTCATTCATGGCGGCGGTCTCTATGATGACGGGGATGTTGCGTCCCGGCTTCACCGGGATCACGATATAGGGCACCTGCACGCCGAGGATTTCCATGAAATTCTCTTCCGCCCCGATGCGATCATAGTTTTTGTCGGAATCCCAATCCTCCAGGCGAACGGCCATCTGGATCTGCTTTTTGTCCCGGATGGCTCCGACGCCGAACAGGTGTGTGATATTGATGATTCCCAGGCCCCTGATTTCCATGTGATGGCTGGAGACTCCTGTGCCCGTGCCTATGAGGATGTTCCCGCTGACCCGGCGGATCTCCACCAGATCATCCGCCACCAGCCGGTGGTTCCGTTCGATCAAGGCCAGGGCCGTCTCGCTTTTGCCGACGCCGCTGTCTCCCATGATCACAACTCCGACTCCGAAGACCTCCACGAAAACCCCGTGTATACTCTGCTTGGGCGCGAAGATGTTGCTCAACACGCGCAGGATACGCGTGGTAAACTCCGAGGAGGGTAGATCCGTCTGCAGTACGGCACAGCCTGTGCGCTCCGCAATCCCCAGGAAATCTTCCGTCGGTGTCTGGGAATGGGTGAACAAGCAACAGGGGATCTCACAGGAGAACAGCTTCTCCAGGGTTTCAGTCTTGCCCTCCTTGGCGAGCTTTTCCAGGTAGGCCATCTCCCCGCGCCCGAAGATCTGGATGCGCTGGAAGGCGAAGTTGTCGTAGAACCCGCTGAGCTCCAGACCGGGCCTGTTGATCTCCGGCACTTTCAACTCCCGAACCAACCCCGATCGACCGGCTATGCACTTGAGGTTGAGGGAGTCTCTGTCCCGCAGATCCAGCTGCAGCAGGTCCAGAACTGTGATTTTCTTCATGATTCGGGCTCAGTCACCTCTGCGCTACGGACACTATCGTGTCCTTTATGATCCTGGATCTTATTTTTTTCTTTGACCACTTTCAGCTCTATCTTATCAAAGAGTTTGTCGATTCCCTCGAACACATCGAAACCCTTCACCCGAATATGATTGGAGTTTCCCCAGCGGAAGTTGATGGTCGCTTCGAGACTGTACTGACTGCCCTCCTGGGAAAGAATAACAAGCAAGTCGATAACATGCTCGGCTACGAAATCTAGGCGAGGTAACTTCTTGTCAATATACTCTCGCATCTGATCTGTAATCTCAACATGAACTCCCTTGATATCGATATTCATTCACGCCCTCCTATCTGTGATGTGAACTCATGATGTCGAGCTCTTTGCGGTATTTGGCAATCGTTCTGCGGGCAATCTTGACTCCTTTTGCCTCCAGGATCTCCCTGATCTTCTGGTCGGTGAGCCGTTTCTTGCTTCCCTCCTCTTCGATGATCTCCCGAATCATCTGTTTGACGCCCTCCTTGGAAAACCGGCCGCCTCCGGGCACCAGGTTTGTGAAAAAATACTTGAGCTCGAATATCCCCCATTCCGTCTGGATGTACTTACCGTTAGTCACCCGGCTGACCGTTGCTTCATGAACCCCGATCTCCGCGGCTATGTCTTTCAGAGACAGTGGCACCAGATACTTGGAGCCTTTTCTGAAAAAATCTCTCTGAAACTCGATGATGGCCTTACAGACTTTCAGCAGCGTCTGGTTTCTCCGCCGAATGCTGTTGATAAACCAATGGGCCTCGTGCACGCCGGTTTTCACAAAGCGTTTGAGATCTTTCTGTTTATACCGTTCCTCGTGATCCTGTATGCTGGCGTAGAAAGAGTTGATTCCCAAAACGGGGATGTCTTCATCGTTGAGCACGATGACAAGCTCCCCCTCCTGGATCTTGACCATCACATCGGGAACCACGTAACGAGGCTGTTCGGTGGAATAGTTCCTTCCCGGAAAGGGATCGAGCTCCCGCAGGAACTCTTTGACCTTCATCACCTCTTTGACGGGTATGCGCATACTGCGGGCGATTTCCTGATACTTCTCCCTTTCCAGCTGTTCAAAGTGGTTCTCTACGATCGCGGCGGCTCGGGGAAGGGAATCCGGATGGATCTTGATCTGCACAAGTATCGATTCCCGGTAGTCCTGCGTGCAGGTACCGATCGGATCGAAACCTTGTATCAACTCCATCACCCTTTTCATGACATCCAGCTTTTCGGGATTCATGGAATCTTCGGGATTTTCGAGAGGGAGCCCTTCACGATCCAAACTCAGCAGCAGGTTCTCCGGTTTCTCGATGTGAAAACCATTGTCGTCAAGATTTCGGATCAGATATTCCCCGACACGGAACTCCACATCACTGATCGGCTGCAACCGCAACTGCCACAGCAGATGTTCGTGAAGAGATTCCGGACGGGTAAGCACGCCCTCAATAAACTTCCGATGGGCATCCTCACGGCTGCCTCCTCCCTGGACTTTGATGTATCCCGGATCCGAGGTATTTTCGAAATACTCCTGTTCTTCCGATGTGCGCCTGCCGGTATCGTCTAAAGACAGGGGTCCGTTTTCTTCCACGATCTCCAGAGCCGGATTCTTCTCCAACTCCTCTTGAATCGTGTCTCTCAGCTCTATCAGGGGCAGAGACATGATCTTTATGGCCTGGTACAACTGGGGAGTCATGCGTAAGGTCTGGGTTTGTTTAACTTCCAGTCTCTGTGATTGAGCCATAGTACGATTCGGTATAGTAAAGCCTCCCCTCTATGAATATACTAGTTCAAATTTGAATGATAAAAGCAATGAATGTCAACGGTGGGTTTACTTCGGCTACAGGCCGCTCTACATACGGAACTCCGTGCCAAGGTAGATCCTACGAGCCACCTCGCTCTCCAGAAGCTCGTCCTTGGGACCGGCTACTACGATCTCACCTAAGTTGATGATATAGGAACGATGGGTGATCTCCAGGGTGTCTCTGACATTGTGATCGGTAAGCAGCACTCCTATGCCTTTCTTTGACAGTTCCACCGCAATGCGTTTTATCTCGTATACGGCGATCGGATCGATCCCGGCAAACGGTTCATCCAACAGAAGGAACTGAGGCTCGATGGCCAGGGAGCGGGCAATCTCGGTGCGGCGGCGTTCTCCCCCGGATAATGTATAGGCCTTCTGCTTCCTCAGGTGTCTGATGCCCAGCTCATGGAGAAGGGAATCCAGCTTTTCCCTCTTCTCGGCCAGCTTCAGATCCTTTCGGGTTTCCAGGATTGCCATGATGTTCTGCTCCACCGTAAGTTTCCGAAACACAGACGGTTCCTGGGGTAGGTAGGAGATGCCCTGACGAGCGCGTTTGAACATCGGCAGAGCGGAGATGTTGCGGCCGTTCAGATAGATTTTCCCGCGATTGGGTTTGATGAACCCAACAATCATGTAAAAGATCGTGGTTTTGCCCGCCCCATTCGGTCCCAGAAGACCAACCAGCTCTCCTACCTGCATAGAGAAGCTGACATCCCTGACAGCCTCTTTCTTACCAAATACTTTTACCAACCCTTCAACGGCCAGTCTCCCGTCCCTTACCGCCGCATTCGCCCTGGTCCCATCCGGGGTCTTAACAGCCTTCACTCATTCTGCTCCTTGATTTCCGATCGCACCTTCCCCCGAATGTCTCCCTCCAGACGAATCGTATCCGTATTGAGATCGATATAGATCTTCAGCGCTCGATATTCGTCGCCCTTCCAGTTAACGACGGGCATTCCGGAAAGCTCCAATGTATCCTCGCTGCGCTGGTAGCGGGCGTACTCGGCTCGGCAAACCAGATCCTCTTTGAGGATACGAACCCCGATCTGCACCACCGTTTCATCGCTGTCCTCCCAATTTTCGAGATATCCCCCCTTAACCACCACCTCGTTCTGTTCATCCAACATGATCACATTGCCGCGGACCCGCACGACTTTCTCCTCGCGGTTATAAAACAGACGGGCACAGGTTACATCGATACCCTTCTGATCGTTGACAATACTCACGTTTCCCTCGCACGCCACATAGCGGAAATCCTCTCCATACAGTTCTATCCGATCCGCTCGAATGAGATTGTCCTCTGTCTGCACCTCGGCATTGCCGGACAGCACCGTGCGTTCCTTTCCCTTGGCCAGCACCGTCTCCATACGATCGCCCTGAAAGGAGAAAGTTTGAGCCCAGAGCGAGGGAGCCAGAAACACCAGCAGGAAGAAGACCTTCGACATCCTATTCCTCATCTTCCTCTTCCCGAATATAACTGCCCCGTACGCGGGAGGAAAATTCCAGACGCTTCCTGCGAAAATCAGCGGAGAATCCCTCCCCCTCTACGTATGAACCGTCATCCTTCTGCAGGCGAACGGTCTGTCCATCATCGGCAACCAGGCGCCGCCCATCCCGGACCCAGGAGAGCCTGCCGGCCTGCAGAGACGCCTGCTCCTCGTGAGAGTAGATCTGTATCGATCCGCTCACCGTGGCATTTTCACTGTCCGTCGCAAATACGGCCCGATCGGCCTGCGCCTCGGTGAGCAGGTTGCCCTCCTGGTCGTACTCACGGAAGAATACATCCTGGAGAATGACTTCATTTCGTTCGCCGTATGTTTCGGCCCGCTCGGCCTCCAGGATCACCCATACCCTGCCCCCGGACACGACGGTATGGGTAAACTCGAAGAGGATCGTCTCCGGAATCTGGCCGGAAATGCTCTCCGCCACCCTGGCTTGCTCGTAATCCAGACTGCAGGACAGGCACAACAGCGTGAGGATTGTCAGCACAACGACTCTTGCTGCATTCATTGGCCGATACAAGCTTCCACGAAGGCGGTAAACAGGGGATGGGGCGACACGGGCTTGGATTTGAACTCCGGATGGTATTGCACCCCGATTCCCCATGGGTGATCCGGCCACTCGCTGGCCTCAACTAGACTGCTGTCCGGTGTAAAGGCGCTGAAGATCAACCCCGCCTCCGCCAGCTTTTTTCGAAAAACGTTCGATACTTCATAGCGATGCCGATGGCGTTCGGAGATTTCCTCGCTGCGGTAGATCTCATGGAGGCGTGTTCCCGCCGCAACCCGGGACCGGCTGGCACCCAGGCGCATCGTGCCTCCATAGGCTTTGACGTCGATCTGATCCTCCAACAGGCTGATCACCGCGTGCTCGGAATCGGCGACAAATTCGCTGCTGTTGGCATCAGCCCAACCTAGTACATCGCGAGCGTACTCGATCACCATCACCTGCATGCCCAAACATATTCCAAAAAAGGGCAGTCGCTTCCGGCGGGCATAGGAGGCCGCCTGAATCATTCCCTCGATGCCTCGCTGTCCGAATCCTCCCGGAATGAGGATACCGTCCAGCCCGCCGAGGATTTTCTCCACTTCCCGGGCCGGGCTGTCTGGAAGCCGATCTGAGTCCACCTTCACCAGTTCAATCTGACAGCGGTTTTCTATGCCCCCGTGGTGTAGAGCCTCATAGATCGATTTGTAGGAATCGAGAAGCTCGGTATATTTTCCGACCAATCCGACGCGAACCGAGCGCTCTGCGCTGTTGTACGCTTCCACAACCCGCTTCCAGTCACTGAGATCGCAAGGGGAGTCGGGCAACTGCAGTTTGTTCAGAATGATTTCATCGAGCTTCTGCTCGGCGAAAATGATGGGAATCTCGTACACGGTTGAGTGCACATCGTAGGCGGAAATCACCGCCTCATCCTCGACGTTCGTGAACAGGGAGATCTTTCTTCTCAGTTCCTCGGAAATCGGGCTCGGAGCACGGCAAAGGACCATGTCCGGCTGTATGCCGATCTGCCGCAGAGAAGCCACCGAATGCTGGGTAGGCTTAGTTTTCATCTCTCCGTCGGACACCGTGGGAATCAGGGTCAGATGAATGAAAAGCACTCGCTTCCTGCCCAGATCGTGGATGAACTGTCTGGCGGTTTCAAGGAAGGGAATCGACTCGATATCCCCGACCGTACCACCGACCTCGATGATGGTTACATCCACCTCGGGCTGTTCACCCACCTTGAATAACCGGGATTTGATCTCATCGGTGATATGGGGAATAACCTGAACCGTGCGTCCCAGAAAGCGCCCCTCCCGTTCCTTTCGAATCACCTCCTGGTAAACCTGTCCGGTGGTTACCGAATTGATCCGCCCCAATGGGGAGGAGGTGAATCGCGAGTAGTTGCCCAAATCTAAATCCGTCTCGGCTCCGTCATCGGTGACGTAAACCTCCCCGTGCTGATATGGGCTCATGGTACCGGGATCCACATTGATGTACGGATCTATCTTGATCATTCGGATTTTCAAACCGTGATGCTCGAGAAGACTGCCGATGGAGGAAGCGGCCACTCCCTTCCCGAGGCCGGAACACACACCCCCGGTAACAAAAATGTACTTGCCGCTCATGTGTAGAATTATTCACACAGGGTCGAGAGATGTCAATTGAAACTATCGATCACAAATGGATGAAGATGCCGGTTCTCTCGCTAGTTGCTGTGGGGGCGGGTATGAGATGTAGTGGCCTCGGAGGGCTGCACCTCCGTGTTCAGGTGGCAAGATTCGGGAGCGAAAAAGATCAGGCCCTTGCAGGGATCCTCCAGTGATGAGAGAAAGGTGCACAGATCCGCGGAGCTGAGCAGGTGATCGGCCGCCAACACCGGAGCTCTAAGCCGTACAGCCAGGGCAAGGCCGTCGGAGGGACGTACCTCCATATCGAAATGCCGCAGGCGCCGATGGTATTTGATGCGGGCGTTGTACCCGAACTCTGCCGATTGTCCATAGATCTCCAAACTGTCCATCGTGAATCCGTGCCGCTGGAAGTAATTGGCCAGGATATCGTGAGCCAGGGGCCGGGGACTCTTGATCTCCTCCAGTTCGACGATGATCGAGCTTGCCTCCGAAGGGCCGATCCATACTGGAAGCACCTTCTTACCCGTCGCGTCACTCAACACCGCTACCGGCATTCGATCGGAATCGAGAAAAAAGCCCTTAATGTGAAGCTCAACCATTGCCACACCTCTTTTACATGAAATATAGCCCGCTTGCGAGAAATCACTACCGATGGGATGCTTTTTTTCGAAAATCTTTTTTGGGGGGCCCGGCAGGGACCCGGCAGGCAAGCTGCTACGGCTCTGCAGAAAACACCCTGGTAATCTCCGGATACTCCCGGATCCTGTTCTTCAAGGCGAAGTTCATCAAGAATCCCATGATGATTCCGCCGATACCGACCAGAACTTTCGCGGTTTCTCCGGCCTCCGGCCACAGCACACCTGTCAGGTAGTAGAACAGAAAGAAAACCAGTATGGGGACGATGAGCACAAGAAACCCCGCTTTTATGGCTTTTCCCGGGGCAATGAAGTACTCCACACGATCCCCGATTCTGATGGTCAGGGACTGCGAGTTCCGCGCCGCGAACAACCGCTCCTTCCGCTTTGCGAAGATCCTCAGATCATGATGATTGAACTCCCGAGAGGTCTCAGCACTTCCATCGTCGGACTTGCAGCTGCCGCAGTGGAACTCGCGCTCGCAACCCACACACTGTTCAGCGGATATCCAGACCAGCTGTCCTTCAACCTTCTTGACTATTCCCTGTTCCCTCATGATCCTCCGCCTCACAGGCCTCACGCACGATCTCTATGGCCACGGCCTTGCCCTCTTCATTGGTTTCGACAAGCACCCCCTGCAGCTCGAGATCCTTCCAGGTGACCCGCGACTGTTCGTGTATCTGGGTGAGGAATTTCCGGATTTCGATCTCCGGTTCCAGTCCGCCCACCGAATAGCGACTTCCCGTTCGACCGGTGCCGGCAATAACCGCCGTGCCGCCGGGAAGAATCCGGGCATCGGCGGTAAGCACCTTGGTGTGACTGCCGAGCACTGCGGCCACTTTTCCATCAAGATGGTAGAACATGGTATATTTTTCCGCCGTGGTGGATGCATGAAAATCAACAATCACGGTTTCGGTTTCCGCGGCGATTTTTTCCAGGATGCCTTCAATCATGAGAAAGGGATTGTTCAGATGCACCCGGTTGAATCCCGATTGCCCCAGCAGATTCACAATGCCAATGCTCTGCTTCCCCACGCGAAACACGTTCCATCCCCGCCCGGGATTACCGTAGGGATAGTTCGCCGCCCTGAGGATGAAGGAGGCTTTCGGGATGTGAGGCACCATGTCTTTCTTGTAGTAGATGCACTCGCCCGAGGTGATCGCGTTCACCCCCAACTTGTGCAGATAGACCGAGTGGTTCTTCCCGATGCCGAATCCACCCGTTGCGCCGTCTCCACAGGCGATGACGAAATCAATATTTTTTTCCTCTTTGAGCTCTGCCAGCTGGCTCTTCACGCAAAACACTCCGGGAGAGCCGACGATTTCACCGATGTAGAGGATTCTCAAAAGATTTCTAAAGGCCTTTCCAGGGATCGCAGGCGCCGGGTATCCGGTCTTGTGCCTCTGCCACTACCTGCCCGTTCCCGCGACTAAAGATACTAAAGAAAACGTTGTTATGGAAGTCTCGGTTCCCGTGATATCGGGATCCCCCGATCACAAGCACATGGATGAACTCAAAGACCAATCACCCGCCGCGGGGCGGATTGCAATGGATCTTGACAAGGAAGGCAAGGTTTTGCTATTTTCCCAGTATCGGCCCGGATGGTGAAATTGGTAGACACGCTAGGTTCAGGGTCTAGTGGGGGTTCCCCCGTGGAGGTTCAAGTCCTCTTCCGGGCATAATCTAAGGATCGGATTCCTTTTGGGGATTCGATCCTTTTTTTTTCGGGGCAGCGATCGAACACCGTAACCCTCTCGGGCATCACCTCTAAATTGTCAGCCCGGGACCTTTCCCGGCGGATGCACCGGCTGAGACTGAGGAGCTGTACTTTTTTTCTTCACAGATAGATAATCCGCCCGTTTTTGGTCTACACTTTCTCCCAGATGAAGGGGCGACATCTCACACTATCCCTGCTGCTGTTCATTCTCCTGCTCGGCGGCTGCCGCAGCAGCGCAACGGTGAAAGAACCTCCGGTTGAAGGCCCCGGAACGCCGGATGAATCTCCACAAACCAGCCTGCCGGCCCCGGACGAGACCGAAGCAGTCGCGGTGAAGCCCGTGGAGGAACCGGCTCCGCCGGAAATCGACTATTACGAAGCGGTTCGGCAGATATCCCGGCTGTATCCCCAGAGTTTGCAACCCCTGTCAATAGGGGGGCGCATCGCGATCATCCTCCATGACCTGGATAACGATCAGCATCCGGAGTGTTTATCCCTAGGGGTTCCTTCGCAGGGCATCGATTCCGCGCAGATGGCCGGCCTGGTTGATTCTTCCCGCTTGTTTCAACAGGACAGTGAGCCGATCCCCTTTTTCCTGCTCGTATTCGCCAACGACCAGGGCAATTTTCAGCACCTCGAGACCCTGAACCTCGGAGAACACACCGTATTCGAGTACTTCCGCGGGAAACCTCTGTACGCGAATCGTTCATTCCCCGTAGTCGTCACCGCCTCCTTCCAGACCGTAGAGGGACGGGAAGTCGAGTTGTTGGTATTCGACAATGCCGGCGGTATGCCCCGCTACCGGCATACTCTCGAAGAAACGCTTTCCACTCAATACCGCCTGGTGGATATAGATGAAAACGGCATGATCGACCTGTTTGTCAAGGAGAGGGCGATCGAGGAGGGAACGGGATTCGAAACCTTTCTCACCTGGTACCGTTGGAACGGCCGGGATTTCGTCGAATATCGGTCTACGAACGTCGTCCGGAATCTGAACACCTTTCTTGCATCGGCCACGGAACTGCTTTTGACCGGGGAGCTTGGGCAGATCACAAGCTTTCTGCTCGACCCGGTCAACATTCGCGCTCTGAAAAGAAAAGGCTGGAGTGACCAAAGAATCCTGATCCACACTTTGGGATTGGAGGAGATGGGGATAGAAAAGTTCCCATCTCTGCGGGAAGTCGTTTTCCCGCCCCTCCTGGAAGATCCGTTTACCAACGAGGAAGAAAAGGGTTCCTGCTTTGAGATTACCTATCGGATGATCGATCTGAACGGCACCTCCTATATCGCCAAAGCACGCCTCTGCATGCCTGCCGACCCTTTCAAGGACAGACAGTTCGCCTTCTCCCCTAGACTCGATTGACAGAGAATCCAAAAGCAAATTACGCTGTACAGCATGTACAGCTATCTAATAGAAGGGGGCCATCCGCTCAAAGGCAGTATCAGGCCCAGCGGCAATAAAAACGCGGCTCTGCCATGCTTGGCCGCAACCCTCCTCAGCGATGAACAGATTGTCCTGAGAAACGTTCCCGACATTGAAGACGTGGAGGTTATGCTCGAAATCCTAGAGGCCGTCGGCTCGGATATCCGCCGCCTGGATGAGCATAGCTACAGCATCAAAACAAACAACATCAAAAACTGCTCGATCCCCCTGGAAATGTCCAAAAAGATACGGGCGTCCATCCTCTTTGCCGGGCCGCTGCTGTCCCGCTGCGGAAAGGTCACCCTGCCTCCGCCAGGGGGGGATGTCATTGGAAGGCGACGACTGGATACCCATTTTATCGCTTTCAAGGAGCTGGGAGCCCGGGTGGAGGTGGATGGGGTATTCAGCCTGCAGGCCAATAAGCTGGTCGGAGCCGACCTGTTTCTGGATGAAGCTTCTGTCACGGCTACGGAAAACGCCATAATGGCAGCCGTGTTGTCCGAAGGCACAACGGTGATACAGAACGCGGCTTCCGAGCCCCACATCCAGGACCTCTGCGGTATGCTGACACAGATGGGTGCGCGTATCAGCGGCATCGGCTCCAACATCCTGCGTATCGAGGGAGTGAAGCGGCTGACAGGCACGGAGTTCAAGATCTCGACGGATTTTATGGAAGTGGGATCCTTGATCGGCCTGGCAGCGGTCACCCGCAGCGAGCTGGAAATCCAGGACGCGGTTCCCCAACACCTGCGAATGACAAAGATCGCCTTCAACAGATTGGGAATCCACTGGGAAACCGATGGCAGTACCATCCGGGTTCCCGCGGGGCAGGAGCTGAAAATAGTACCCGACATCGGCGGCACGATCCCAAAAATCGATGACGCACCCTGGCCCGGCTTTCCCCCCGATCTGATCTCCATTGCCCTGGTAAGCGCCACCCAGGTAGAGGGGACGATTCTCATTCACGAGAAGATGTTCGAATCCCGGATGTTTTTCGTTGACAAGCTCATCGGCATGGGCGCTCGCATCATTCTCTGCGATCCCCATCGGGCTGTGGTCAGCGGTCCCTGTCGTCTGAAAGGCGCCGAGCTGGTATCTCCGGACGTTCGTGCGGGGATGGCCATGGTGATCGCGGCGCTGTGTGCCGAAGGCAAGAGCACCATCGGAAATGTCTACCAGATCGAGCGGGGCTATGAAAATCTCTCTCAACGGCTAAAAGAGTTGGGCGCTCACATAGAACGGCGGACCTCGGATCAGAATCCTCGCTGAGCACGAATCTCCCCGTACGCCTTGTTGATGAGCTTGAACTTCTCTTCGGCGACCTTGGTAAACTCCTCCCCCAGGTTGGCAACAGTATCCGGATGATACTGAGCGGCCAGCCTTCGGTACGCGCTTCGGATCTGATCATTGCTGGCATCCGGATCGACCCCTAATATTCCGTAGGCTCGATTGTCCTCCTGTGCGAACTCCGCCGCCACGCTCTGATAAGCGGCGGCATCAATGCGCAGAGTCGCGGCGATCCTTCGGATGAGTTGCTCTTCGGCTTGCGAAACTCCCCGCTTATCCGCCTCGGCGATCTTGTACAACAATCGCAGCAGTAGGAGTCTTCCCGCCGGACTCGAGCTGATCCGATAATAACCGGCCAGGGCATCTACGTCCAATCGCTCCCGATTGAGAAAGGTCTCGTCGATAACCGCCTGGATGACCCGATGATCGTCCTGGGAATAGGGGAAGTTGTGCCTGAAAAACGCCTTGAGCGCGTCGATCTGGGACGCCCGAACGTGTCGATCCGCATTGGCAACGGCAATGGAGAGCCCGATCAGTGAGGTGAGAAAATCCAGCTGGGCAGCGGAGATCGAGTCGTCGGCTCCTCTTGTTCGTTGACCGATCCGGCCGGTAGCATCCCGTTCCTCAGTGGCGCGATCGTAGAGGTGGCCGACCAGTCCGCCCAGAATCGTTCCCATGGGACCGGCCAGGGATCCGAGGAGCGCCCCGATCAGTTTCCCTTTGAAGGCCATGCAGCTAATCGGTCCTCTGACCGGCCAGAACGATCATGGTGACCAGAAGCAGCAGCGCCTGGAGAACGAGAAAGACAATCAGAGAGATCGAGAAGCCCAACCTCAGCAGAACGAAGTCCAGCAGGATTCGCTGGGTATGCAGGTAGACGCCGGTGAGAGAGACAGCCACGATCGGAAAGAGGGGCATGAGCAGGAGCAGGATCCAATGCGGACGGACGGAAAAACGAGCCCGGAAGCGCCAGCCAACGGCCACCGACAACAGACAGAGAACGAGAAAGCTGAAGGGCAGGAGCAATCGTCTGAGAATCTCAGCGGATATGCTGGCTTCCAGGTAACCGTAACTGCCGATTTGCCGGCGCGCCTGCCATAATGTGAAGAATCCCAGGCCTTCAGCGGAGGCGGAAGCCGTCCGGCCACCGCTCAAGGTGGAAAGCTGTTCCAGAGCAGGTTTCAGCGAAAGCATGTAGGGAAGTTGCTCTCCCCTGAGCCGGATTGCACCGGAGAGGTAGCGAGGTACTGCTTCCCGTGACACCCCTTTGCGCTCCGGGTTCAGCCGGTCCACCCCATGTAGATTCAAGGCTCCATCCCGCAGTTTGCCGTACGGAGCGTAGTAGTGATACAACAATCCCCGTGTGCCGAAGCGCAGCACTTCGATATCCTTGCAGAAAATGCCCGCATCGATTCCGGCCAGCTTGCCGATGAAGACAATCTCCCGTTCATCCTCGTCTCTGTGATTTACAAAGAGCAGCTCCACGGCTCCGGGGAGGGTGTCGATCTGTTCGGCTTCATCGAGGAAGAAAGTCTCCCTGCGCAACTGCTCCTCACTCTTGCTCAGGTAGCTGGTCACATCGGCATCCCGCGGATAACTGCCCTGCAATTCCCGGAATACCTGGTAGGCTTTGAAAAACTCCTCATTCTGGAAGTGCTCGTATCCCTCCCTCTTCCGTTCATAGAGTTGTTTCTCTTCCAGCTCGAGGGAACTGAGATCTTTGCTGGCGATCTTCTCTTCAGCCCGGGCGGCCAGTCGCCGAGCATCTGCTCCGGTGGGATCGAGCTGATAGGCCAGGTTGGCGTAATAATGCGCGGAGAAGTAGTCTTCCCGCTCGAAATAGTCCTGGGCCATAGCGAGAAGCTCATAGGGTTTCTTTCCCTCTGCCAGATCCTTGATTCTCATCGAAGCGAGATCCTGCTGCTCCTGGGGCCGTTCCTCGGTAGGCTTGGCGATCATCTCCATCTGGAGCTCGCTCACCACTTGCATGACTGTTCTGTTTTTCTCGTCGATAGCCAGATAGCGTTGATAGTTGAGCAAGGCGGTCTGCGGATCCTCCTGCGCCAGGGCCGCATCCGCGGTATCCAGGAAGATGCGAGCCTCGAGGCTCAGAGATGCAAAACGTTCCATGTTTCGCATTGCCAACGGATGAAGCCCCAATACCAGAGCCGTATACACGACTGTCAGCACGATAAAGGTGGTCAGATGAGAGCTCACCAATCGCGCAAACGGTTGCCTGCTTGTTTGCAGGCGAACGGTCTCCGCGGTGGACAAAAGAGAATAGGCGATCGCCACCGCGGAAACAGTCACGGGGATGCAGTAACGCATGAACAGGAGGAAGGAGTTTGTCCACACAAAGGGCCACTGAAAGGTCGGCAGATATCCGGGAAAGGTGAAGATAGAGTAGAAGACAAACAGGACAAAGCCCAGCAGGTAGAAGAGGAAGAGAATCGAAAATGGATTCTGCACCATCCGCCTTCGCATCGCCTATTCCGTCTCCTCTCGTCGAAAAGGAACGAACAGAAGATCGAGAAGCAGCAAGAGACCGCCGATAATTAGCAGCGTCACCTCGGGCAGGTACTGCAGGGCCTGGGGGTTGCTCAAGGCCTTGTCCAGCTCTAGGAGCACCCCCTCGCTCATAAAACGAAACAGGGCCAGAAAACCCCTCATAGCCAAGAGAGCCAGAGCGACATTCAGCAGATGCCAGCGGCTAAGGCGGAGAAACATACCGCTTCCATAGAAGGCAACCACCAGGGCCAGAACAGCGAAGTAGAAGGCGGGCAGAGAACGTCGGAACACCCGCAGCAATTCCCGGTTGAGAAAATCAAGATCGGCAAACAGGTGCCTGTTCACAGGATCCGCGGCGAACATCTCTCCGTAGACCGGATCCGCATCCATTTCCAACGTGTAACCGGCCATGCGAATAACGACGGCCTCTTGCCCCACCAAAACCACTCCTTGAGGAAAATATAGAAGCTTCCGGTCGGCACTCCCTCCCTCGGCCAGCAGCACGGGGCTGACGGTTCGTGCGTCGATCTGTTCGACATAGATCACTTTGCTCTCTGTCGTGTTGAAGACTCCCGGGGCCAGATAGCGCCGGGAGGTTGCTGCTCCGGGCATGGAAACACCGGCTGCCCCCGCGTCGGCCGGTCCGAGCCGCTGGAGGAGTTGATAGCCGAAGGCCAGAAGCACAAAAGCTCCGGCCAGAGGAACGATCAGAGAAAGAAGGCGGCTCCGCGGCTTCGCGGCTATGCGGGCCAGCAGGAAGAACAGGGAAACGAGGACCGCGGCTGGAAGTACCTTGACGAGCAATTCGGGGATGCCGGCTTCCACCGCCTGAAGGGCCGCCTCCCGCCCCTCGGAATACACGCTGCCCCAAAGAGCGAGCACGCTCACGGCAAAGAAAAGCAGGAACAGAAGCACGAATAGAAAAAGAAAGAGTATGGGGAGACGATAGATATCCTTCACGGTTTCAGATAATTCTACCATCGGCGTTCCGGGATATCAAGTTGAAGGGTCCTGAAGGCTAGACGCAGGACAAATGATTGACCAAGATCAAGTTCGGTCTATAATCTGAATTATTAACAGGACGTTGCGAGTTACAATTCTAGTTCTCCTCATCGGAATCTCTCTGGGGGCAGCTCTTTACTTTCGCCTCTTCCTGCACACCGACATCGTCTATACCCACTTCATGTACATCCCGATCGCACTGGCTTGCCTCTGGTGGGGACGGAGGGGCATGGTGGTTGCCCTGTTCATGGCAGCCCTTGTGTTTTCATTTCATCTCTTCGGCCTGGAGCTGGGCAGCATCTGGATCGATGCGGCCCGAATCTCCCTGTTCGGCCTGGTCTCCTTCTTTATAGGCTCGGTTAGAGACCGGGAGAGGGCGGAGAGAAAAGCCCAGGAACAGGCGGAAACGGAACAAAAACAGCTCGTCGAGCTGGCGGCAAAACAGGAAGAGCAGCTGGAGCATTCCACCCGCCTGGCCGAGCTCGGCGAGATGGCGGCGGCGATCAGCCATGAACTGAACCAACCGCTCACGGGAATACGTAACTACGCCCGCAACGCCTTCTACATGCTCGAAAAATCGGTGGGCAGCATGGAGGAGGTAAAGGGAAATCTACGACTGATTTCCGAACAGGTCGATCGAGCCGCTAAGATCATCAACGAGATGCGTGAATTGGCGCGGAAGGAAGAACGCCACTTCACCCCGCTGGCAATCAACAGCGTGATTCACGAAACCGCCGATTTTCTCATACCTCAGATGAAACTATCCGGTGTTGAGGTCGAGCTCCAACTGTCGCAAAATCTTCCCGATGTGCGGGGGGACCGAACCCGGCTGGCACAGGTCTTTCTCAACGTTCTTGCCAATGCTCGCCAAGCCATGGTGGGATCACCGATCCGGCGGCTCGGCATCCATTCTTTCGTGGATCCCGCGGATGAACGCTTCGTGGTTGTCGAGATCAGTGACACGGGCAAGGGCTTCTCCACGGAGGAAGCTGAGAAACTGTTTCTTCCGTTCTTCACCACCAAGAAAAGCGGCCATGGAACGGGCTTGGGCCTGTCAATTTCCAAGGCGATTGTCAAAGACCATGGTGGAACCATCGAAGCTAGAGGAGGCAGCGGTCAAGGAGCCACCTTCGGAATTCGACTGCCTGCAATCGAACAGGAAGATGAGGAAGAGAGGGAAAATCATGCCTGAGGGGAATACCGCAGATGCACCGGTGGTTTTGGTGATCGATGATGACGAAGCGGCCCGACTTTCAATAGCTCAGATGCTCCGGTTGCGGGGCTTCAAGGTGGAGGCGTTCAGCTCAGCCGAAAAGGCTCTAAGTTCGTTCGAAAACGCCAAGTGCATCATCACCGACATCAAGATGCCCGGGATGGATGGCGAACAGCTTCTGGCCGAAGCGGCCCGGCTCGGGCTCCTGGCTCCAATTTTGGTCATTACCGGTCACGGCGATATCCCCATGGCGGTTCGTTGTCTAAAGGCGGGGGCCTTTGATTTTCTGGAAAAACCATTCGATGACGACGTGCTTCTGGCTTACGTAACCAAGGCTATCGAACAGATGGAGCTCCGTGTAGAGAGCCGGGAGCTGCGCCGGCGTCTCAGCCTCCTCTCCCCCGAGGAGAATGGTCGCTTCTCCATGGTCGGCCGTAGCCGTGAGATGCAGGACATGTACGAACTCATCGAGGTTGCCGCCCAAAACGACTCCCCGGTTCTCATCATGGGAGAAACCGGTTCGGGCAAGGAACTGGTTGCCCGAGCGATTCACGCCCAGAGCGCCCGCTGTCAGGCACCCTTCGTTCCGGTAAACGCAGGCGCCCTGCCGGATAACCTGCTGGAAAGCGAGCTGTTCGGCCACGCCCGGGGCTCTTTTACCGGAGCCACCACTGAGAGGGAAGGGAAGCTAGTCTGCGCTTCGGGAGGGACCCTGCTACTGGATGAAATCGAAACCATGTCGGAACGTGCCCAGGTGCAGCTGCTCCGCGTTCTGGACGACGGGATCGTGGAGCCACTGGGAAGCAACAAACCGAGGAAGGTGGACATCCGCCTTGTCTCCGCCTCCAATGTAAATCTCCAGCAGGAGGTGTCCAGGGGGACGATTCGGGAGGATTTTTTTCACCGGATTATGGTCCTCTCCATTGTGGTACCCCCGCTGCGGGATCGCCAAGAGGATATACCGCTGCTATTATCTCATTTTCTACGGCTGAGGGCAGATCAGATCGGTCTGCCGGTCCCGCAGATACCGGAAAAGGTCGTGGCCAAGCTACTGGCGTACAGCTGGCCCGGAAACGTTCGTGAACTGAAGAACACCGTCGAACGCATGCTGATCACATCTCACGATGGAGTAGCCGGGGATTTTGAGCCCGATCTGGACTTTGAATCGGGCCGCCTGCTCTCAATGCCCGCCGCTCCTGGGTTACTACGAGAGGAGATGGAACGAACCGAAAAAACGGTGATCGAAACAGCTCTGCGAACAAACAGAGGGCAGATCAATCCCACCTATCAATCCCTGGGCATCTCCCGCCGGGCTCTCTATGAACGGATGAAGAAGTACGGCCTGGAACGGGGCAAGTATCGCTGAACCGCCCCGACCGGCGCAATTCGTGCACAGATCTCCCATGGGAGAGACAGACCCATCGACCGGCGACTCTCCACCCGCCTGTTCCGGATCGCTGCCCGGCTTTGCCTCCGCTTTCCCTTACAAAAATCCGAAACTACAGGTTTTTTTGAAGAGTTGCAGACTTCTATCTTCCATTCCTGCATAAAAATAGCGAATTAACCTCCGTAAAACCTCCCCAAGACAGGCCCGGTGCGCCTTCCCGGCGCGCCCTGCCGGGAAGAGCCCCTGGTTATGGCACGATACTTGCTCTTTGCACAAAGGAAGCACCGCTCCTATGAAACTTGAACAGCTGATCGAGGTTATCGAAGCCCGGATACTGCAGCCGTGCGGCCGGGAGGGGATCGAGATCGCCCGCGTGTTTGCCGGAGACAAGATGAGCGCGCTTCTGGAACGGGCCGGCCCGCAAACCATGCTGGTGACGAACCTGGTCAACGCCCAGCTCGCCTGCGTAGCCGAGCTCATGGACTGCCCGGCGCTTTGCCTGGTCGGCGGTGCGGAACCGGATCCGCACCTGCTGGAAGCGGCTGCCCGGGCCGAAACGGTCATTTTGGTCTGCAGGTTGGATATGTTCGAAACCTGCGGACGCCTGCATCGCCGGCTGTATGGGGACGATTCCCAGCAGCCATGATCACCAGCTGCTTTCCGATTGCGGGCGGCAGATTCGAAGATGCCGGGGCCGCTTCACGTAAGCTGAAAGAGCAATTGAAGCAGATCGGCATCGCCGGGCAGATCATGCGACGCATCATGATCGCAGCCTACGAAGCGGAGATGAACGTGGTTATTCACGCCTGCAAGGGAAATCTCTGGACCAGACTCGATGGTGAGCGATTCAGCATGGAAGTGATCGACGAAGGTCCGGGCATCACCGACCTGCATCTGGCCATGAAACCCGGCTATTCCACCGCTTCGGCGGAGGCCAGGCAGATCGGTTTCGGGGCGGGAATGGGTCTACCCAATATCGAGAAAGCGAGCGACCTGTTCGAAGTAAACTCTCACGTCGGCAAAGGAACCCGGGTACGCGCGACGATCTTCCTCAAAACACAACAGGTTGAGCAGTCCGCCGGACGGAGCCTGTCCATTCAGATGGAGCGTTGCGTCGGCTGCTTCGATTGTCTGAAGGCCTGTCCTACCCGGGCTCTCAGAGTATGGAACCGGCAACCCCATATTCTGCCCGCTCTGTGCATCGAATGCACAGCCTGTATCGAGGTCTGCCGGCGGGGGGTTTTCGAGCTCCCGGCCATGCAGAACAGCAATGACCTGGAGGAATCCTCGGGCGGGGCACACACCCTCGTAATCCCCAGGGCTTTGCTCACCCAGTTCGGATCGAAGATCCCCCCGGAAACGGTCCTGGCGGCTTTGAGAAACCTGGGCTACAGGGACATTCGTTTCACCGAGGAATGGGACAGCGAGCTGCGCCGTATGGTCAGGCATTATGCCGCGGAGCGGGAAGTCCATCCGGTCATTTCCCCCATCTGCCCGGCCGTGATCAGTCTGGTCGAAAGCCAATTCCCCTCGCTGATCCCTCAGATCGCCCCCTTCGTGACGCCGATCCAAGCGGCTGTGGAAGCCTGGGCTCCGGACACGGCAACCTTTGTCCCCGCCTGTCCCAGCCAGCACACCCAACTGGAGCGGGCCAACCTGTCCGCTCGCCTTCGCATCATCAATCCAGCCGAGCTTTCCGCCCGGATCTTGTCCGAGTTGCCGCTTCAAGCCGACACGCCGGCGCGGAACCAGAAAAGCAGCGATCAGCGGCAGAGCAGCGGCAAAAACGATCCTGCGGTCCTGGAAGCCTGGGGCGTCAAAAACGTAGTGGAGATCCTCGAACAGACAGAACGAGGAATGACCGGGGATTTTCAGGTTCTCGAGCTCAGCTGCTGTGAAAACGGTTGCTACGGAACGCCCCTGTTCCAGGAGAATCCCTATATGGCCGAAAAGCGCTGGGCTTCCTCCGGGCTGGAGTGCGAAAGACCGGTAGAGGTGTCATCGGTTAAACAGCCGTACCAAGCACGTGCAGGTATGCGGCTGGATGCGGATATGGACAGAGCAATCGAAAAGCTTGCGCGAATCGACGAGCTCACCGCCAAACTGCCGGGGAGGGACTGCGGTGTCTGCGGAGCACCCACCTGCTCGTCCCTGGCCGAGGATATCGTTCTGGAGCGCTGTCCCGGTCTGGAATGCCCCTTCTCACCAACAGGAGAGATACCATGAACCTGAACCAAATCACCGTTCCCCTCGACCTGCAGGCGCTTACCCCTGTTCCGCAGGAGAGCCTGAAGAGCGATATCACCCAAGCTCACGCATCGGATCTGCTGAGCGACGTCCTGGCCAACGCCCCCGCAGGGGGGGTTCTGCTCACGATCCAGGTGCACCTCAATGTCATTGCGGTAGCCCTCCATGCCATGCAGGCGGCCGTGATATTTACCTCCGGCATGGTTCCCGAGGAAGCGGTGCGGGAAAGAGCGATGGCAGAGGGGCTGCCCCTCTTCGCTACGAAGCAAAGCACCTTCGATACCGCGGGAAAGCTCTATGCCCTGGGGATCAGGGGGCAACATGAATGAAGACAATCCTGGCGGATCTTCACATCCACACAGCTCTGTCTCCCTGCGCCTCCAGGCATATGCTGCCGCGGACCATTGTACACACCTGTCTGGACAGAGGTTTGGCCATGATCGCCATCTGTGATCACAACAGTGCCGCCAACATCTCTGCGGTAGCCGAAGCGGCAAGACGGGAAAGCGGGGAGGCTTTGAAAGTAGTTCCCGGAATCGAGGTGACCACCCGGGAAGAGGTCCACGTACTGGGCCTGTTTCCCGCCCTCGAAGGTGCTCTGGCCGTTGGAGAGAGCATTCTGGAGACTCTTCCCATAAACAGGCTCACCGAAGAACCGCCGATTCCCGCCGCATCCACCCCCGACAACGGGCAATGGATTCTCGACTGGGAGGGCAGACGCACCGCTATGGAGCGACACCTGCTGGCGGCGGCAAGCGGCTACGACCTGGAGCAAGCGGTGAATCTGATCCGCCGGCATGGCGGCTTTGCCGTTGCGGCCCATATAGACCGCAGGGCGTTCAGCGTATTAGGCCAGCTGGGGTTCTTCCCCGAAACACCGCGGTTCTTCGCAGCGGAAATCTCGGCGGCAGGGGTGGCCCGTATGAGGAAAGGAAAGCTTTCAATTGAGGAGGCGCGGGCAAGCGGTCTTCCCCTGATCAGCGGTTCGGACAGTCACAGCCCGGAAGAGATCGCCTGTTCCTACACGGTCTTCCGGGTGACCGAGCCCTGTTTCGCCGAATTGGTGCTGGCTATTCAGGGGGTGGGATCCAGGAGGTGCCAGATTGCGTGAGCTTTCCTTGCACATCCTCGACCTGATCGAAAACGCCGTTACCGCGGGGGCCTCCAGGGTCGCCGTGGAGATCACCCAGGAAACCGAATGGGATCTGATGTGCATCGTGGTCGAGGACAACGGTCCGGGTTTGAGGGTATCGGCGCAAAGAGCCATGGATCCCTTCTACACGACGAAAGAGGGGAAACGGACAGGCCTGGGCCTGAGCCTGTTTCGTTTCCGGATCGAGCAGACCGGCGGAGAGCTGACCCTGGGCCGTTCAAGCCTGGGCGGACTGGCGGTGCGGGCAACCATGAGCCTGGCCCACGTGGATCGCAACCCCCTCGGAGATCTGGCCGCCACCATCTCCTCGGTTGTGGCGTCCAATTCCCGGCTCGAGCTTTCCCTCTGTATCAGGATCGACGGTCGTGAACAGATCATCGAGAGATCCGAGGTGGCCAGACAGATGGTTGCCACGGACGGTTCGGCCCCGGCCGCACACACAACAGGCGTCTCATCTTTGAATAGATCCCTGGCGGCGGCTCGCCCTTTTGCGGTGGCCCGTCAGATGTATTGGAAAATAAAAGCGGGACTCGAAACCCTGCAGATCAAGGAGTAACGAATGAACGGTAGCAGCGCAACAACCGAAAAACCGAATGCATCCGCCGCCGGCACTCCCTGCCGCGAAGCGCAGGTATCCGAGGAGGAGCTCTTGGTTCGGTTGGACGAAATCATCGAGGAGTATCGAGGCAAGCCCGGTGCCCTGATCCCGGTCCTCCAGATAGCTCAGGGCATCTTCGGGTACCTTCCGGAGACAGCGTTGAAGCGCATCAGCCTGGGACTGGGGAAATCCTACAGTGAGGTAGCCGGAGTGGTGGGTTTCTATTCCTTCTTCTCCACGGTTCCCAGAGGCAAGCATCTGATCCGAGTATGCCTGGGCACCGCCTGCTACGTACGCGGAGGAAAGCGCGTGCTGGACAATCTCAAACAGGAGCTGAAGATCGATGTGGGCGGCACCACGGAAGACCGGATGTTCAGTCTGGAGGTGGCCCGCTGCTTCGGGGCCTGCGGGCTTGCTCCCACGATCATGATCGATGACGAGGTACACCAGCGGGTCAAACCTCAACGGATCCGCGCCATCCTCGACCAATATCGCAAACATGAAGGATCAGTTAAGGAGGCTGCAGTATGAGCATCAAAATCGAGAAGCCGGAGGACCTGAACAGGCTGCGGGAGCAGGCCAGGGGAGAATTGGAGGCACGCAGCGGTCCCAAGGAGACAAGCATCACCGTACACATGGGCACCTGCGGCATCGCAGCGGGGGCGCGGGACATCATGGCCGAGCTCACCGAGCAGCTGGCCGGGGCAAAGGTGGAAAACGTCACCCTGCGCCAGTCGGGATGTTTGGGGCTGTGCGACCTTGAACCCATGCTCACCATCAGGGACAAGAGCGGAATGGACTACCTGTACGTCCACCTGAACCGGGAGAAGATCCGGGAAATCGTGGCCGATCACGTCCTTGAGGGTAAACCTGTTCGCAAGTACATCTTGGAGGAGTAAACAATGAATCGTTCCCGAATAAACGTTTTAGTATGCACCGGCGGCGGATGTGTGGCCTCGGGAGCCCTGGAGGTATCCGCGGCTTTTAGAGAGGCGATAGATCGTTTCGGGCTGGATGGAGAAATCCGCATCATCGAAACCGGCTGTCTCGGGCCCTGTGCTTCGGGGCCGGTGGCGGCGGTCTACCCGGATGGTGTCCTCTACCAGAATCTCAAGCCCGAGCATGCCGAGGAAATCGTGGAAGAGCACCTGCTGAAAGGCAGGGTCGTTACCAGGCTGGCCGCCGAAGCCGGAGCCGCCGGGCAAGTAGCGCCACCACTGAAGGAGCTGTCCTTCTTCCGCAAGCAGGTAAAGATCGTGCTGCGCAACTGCGGCCTGATCGATCCACTGCGCATCGATGAGTACATAGCCCGGGATGGCTACCAGGCTCTGGCCAAGGCTCTGACCCAGATGAAGCCGGAAGCGGTGATCCAAGAGGTAAAAAACTCAGGTCTGCGCGGCCGCGGCGGAGCGGGGTTCCCCACCGGCTTGAAGTGGGATCTGTGCCGAAAGTCTGCGGGAGACACGAAGTACGTGCTCTGCAACGCCGACGAGGGCGATCCGGGGGCGTTCATGGACCGCAGCGTGCTGGAGGGAGACCCCCACAGTCTGGTCGAGGCCATGGCCATCGCCGCTTACGCCATAGGAGCCTCCCAAGGATACGTGTACGTGCGGGCGGAGTACCCGCTGGCCGTCGACCGACTGGGCAAAGCGATCGAACAGGCCCGGGAGTACGGACTCCTGGGCAAAAATATCATGGGCAGCGGCTTCGAATTCGATCTGGAAATCCGCATGGGAAGCGGCGCTTTCGTATGCGGAGAGGAAACGGCGTTGATGACTTCCATCGAAGGAAACCGCGGGGAACCGCGGCCGCGGCCGCCCTTCCCAGCCCAGAAGGGGCTTTGGGACCGGCCGAGCCTGCTCAACAACGTGGAGACCTATGCCAACATCCCGGTCATTTTGCTGAAGGGGGCCCAGTGGTACGCCTCCTTCGGTACCGAAAAGAGCAAGGGCACCAAGGTGTTCGCCCTAGCCGGAGCGGTGAAGAACACCGGCCTGGTGGAGATCCCCATCGGCCTGCCTCTGGGGGAGATCATCTTCGATATCGGCGGCGGCATCCGTGATGGAAAATCCTTTAAAGCCGCTCAGATCGGCGGACCCTCCGGCGGCTGCATCCCGAAGGAACACCTAAACGTCCCCGTGGATTACGAGAGTCTGACCGAGCTCGGGGCCATCATGGGCTCCGGGGGTCTGATCGTCATGGACGAGGACACCTGCATGGTGGACATGGCCCGCTTTTTCCTGGAGTTCGTCCAGGATGAGTCCTGCGGCAAGTGCGCTCCCTGCCGGATCGGCACCAAGCGCATGCTGGAGATCCTGGAACGCATCTGCGCCGGCAAGGGGGAGGAGGGCGACATCGAACGGCTGGAACGGCTGGGCAGGATCATCAAGGACACCGCTCTGTGCGGGTTGGGACAGACCGCCCCCAATCCGGTGCTCTCGGCCATCCGGCACTTCCGGGATGAGTTCGAGGCCCACATCCGGGACAAGAAATGCGTGGCCGGAGTCTGTCCGGAGCTGGTGCGGGCGCCCTGCCAGAACGCCTGCCCCGCCGGGGTCGATGTTCCCGGATACGTCAGCCTGATCGCCGAAAAGCGCTACGATGAGGCGCTGAGACTGCACAGGGAGCGAAACCCCTTTGTTTCGGTATGCTCCCGGGTCTGCTTCCATCCCTGCGAGAGCAAGTGCCGCCGCTCCACCCTGGACAAGGCCGTGTCGGTGCGCGCTTTGAAACGCTTCCTCGCCGATCAGGAAAAGCAGCTGCAGCTGCCCGAGTTCATTCAGGATGAACAGGCCGCCGGACGGAAGGTGGCCATCATCGGCGCGGGGCCGGCGGGTCTGGCCTGCGCCTACTTCCTGGCCCGACTGGGTTATCGGCCCGATGTCTATGAAGCGGAAAAGAAACCAGGAGGAATGCTGGTCCAGGCGATTCCGGCATACAGACTGCCTCGGGAGCTTCTGGACAAGGACATCGACATCATCCGCAAGCTTGGTGTGAAGATCAAAACCGGAAAACGATTGGGCAAGGACTTTACCCTCAGCGGACTCAAGCAGCAGGGCTACGAAGCCGTGTTCCTGGCCGTGGGCGCTCCCCGGGGTCTGGACTTGGGCCTGGATGGTGAGAACGCGGCGGGCTGCGACGAAGCGATCGAGTTCCTGCGAAAACACAACCTCAACGGCAAAGGCAAGCTCAGCGGTGAGGTGGTGGTGGTCGGCGGCGGCAACGCCGCAGTGGACGCCGCCCGCAGCGCCCTGCGCCTGGGAGCCGAAAACGTGACCGTGGTCTACCGCCGTACCCGCGCAGAGATGCCCGCTTACGAAGACGAGGTAGAGGAGGCGGAAAAAGAGGGAGTCCGCTTCCA
>Ga0272441_10001652_pt1 | contig 47125 bp, 36 predicted proteins | sample SSMProp6N_FD_193582 | JGI IMG/M metagenome (GOLD analysis project Ga0272441, IMG submission 193582) | Marine sediment archaeal communities from Little Sippewissett salt marsh, Falmouth, MA, United States - SSM-Prop-6N | ecosystem: Environmental > Aquatic > Marine > Wetlands > Sediment ... | reverse complement strand
GCACCACTCAGTGAAGCTATCCCCCCCCCAACAAAAACCACATCAACCTCCATGACATCTCTTTCTTCCACCTCATACACCTCCTTGTTCCAGTTTTCTGTGATTATGATTAATCTCTCGTTCAAGAAAATTCTTTCTCTGAAAATAAGACACTATAAAAAATGTATTCTCCGACATAACAATGCAGGCAATTCATGTGCCAAGGATACGGCGATAACAGCGGGGCATATAATACCCCCAAAATACTCACTACTTCTTTTATAGCACTTGATAAAGCAATACCAAAGGCTCCTTGACTGATGTCAGTTTTTTTTGCAGGATGTAAAGGCCTGACGGGCACGTTACCTTTAACTGCCTAATTTGCTGCAGCTTTAATCGTTTCTCATATCTTTCAGGTCAAAGAGATGAGCCATGGCCCTGTTTCGCTCTTAAGATAAGGGATGAGGCTGGCGCTGGGTTATTAATTTGCTTGAAGTCTACTTTAAGATCGATCCTTTTGGAAGGTTATCAAAAATCTCTGTCTATTACATATTGTTTCAATTCAATGAGATTTTTTTTTGCAGGAGAGTCAGGGAATTCTTTAAGATTCTGTTCAGCCTTTTCTCCAAAGGCCCTCGCCTCATCCCTTATATCTTGGAGGCACCCGGTTTTTCTCACCAGATCTACCACTTCAAGCGCTTCCTCTTGAGTCCATTCCCCGGAGTTCAGCAATTCTTCAACATACCTCCTCTCAGTGCTGTCAAACCTGGGGAGAGAATAGATCAGAGGAAGAGTTATCTTACCTTCCTGAAAATCTTTGCCCACAGGTTTTCCAAAGACCTCCTGAGAGGAAGTATAGTCCAAAAGGTCATCTATTAATTGAAAGGATATACCCACGTTTCTCCCGAACTGCCCAAGGCATTTTACCTTCTCTTCATCAGCATCGGAAACCAGTGCCCCGCACGCACAAGCCGCAGATATGAGCGCGGCTGTTTTTGCTGAGATGATTTCCATGTATTCCTCTCTGCTTGTTTTCCAATCTCCCGTGTGCATAAATTCATAGATCTGCCCTTCAGTCATCAGGGTGGTGGATTCGATTATCTTCTTTAAAAACTTGAAGTCGTTCGCAGCAAAGGCGACTGCACTTGATTTGGAAAATATATAGTCACCAACCAGCACTGCGGAATAATTACCCCACAGGTTGTTCGCAGAGGGTTTCTTTCTTCTAACATCTGCGTTGTCCAGCACATCGTCATGCAGCAGCGAGGCATCGTGAATACATTCAAAGATGGTTGAAAGGGGGTAAACATCTTCGCCATGATAGTCACAGATTTCACAGGAAAGCACAAAAAAAAGCGGTCGAAGCCTCTTTCCTCTTCCGGAAAGGGTATGAGCTACGATCTCTTCGATAAGAGGTACCTTGGAACTCAGAACTTCCTTTAGACTTTCGTCAATGCGTTTAAAATGGCCCTGATGCTTATCCAATATTTTATTGCTGTGATTCATAAAACAAATTTGCTCCCCCGCCCCCGGGTGTGATCATGGACATTGCCGTTTGAAATCCCGCTGATCTGCCGGCAGGGAGGTTTATTTTCCATACGGGTATTGCATGAAATCTCTACGCTGTTGCGACAAAATCCGATGCATCTGAAAAAAAATAAAAAATCCTCCCGCCCATGCGGGAAATACCTTTCGACTCCTTATGAATAAGACTCAAATACAGTAACAAAAAATAAAACATAATCCCGCCGAAGGCGGGACATTTGGACCTTTCACGAGGCCATCAACTCCTGGTTTTTATTACAAGAAAATTAGGCGCCGTTTGACTTGTTCTCATATTTGGGTCTTCACTACCCAACATTTTATAATTGCAAAGATAAAGCATTGTCAAAGGAATAATCCCAAATTATCCTAATGGACAATCAAGGCTATTCAGTCGGTATAGCCATCAAAAAACGAAACAAAGTCGAGCCTGTTTACAAGATCTGTAAATATCTCACTTAAAACAGTATCCAGTGACCCGGTTCCGACAAGCCTCAAACGCTCTGCTTCCCCGCCTATTTTGCGTGTAACCGCAGTCTTCCCATCGACATTAAGCCTCGCCTCATAGGCCATTTTTACCACCCAGTTTCTATCCACAATATCTATCAAAAATTCGATTAATGCTATCTCAACATCAAGTCTGCATTTTGAGTCTTGGCGCACTTCGAGACCCTCATTTTCAAGTCTTTTTTTGAACACCTCACTTAAAATTCGTTTCATCTCAAAAATACCCACCACATATCCTGTTTGATTAGGCTGTGATACGCTTAAAGAGAGGCCTCCTGAGAAATTTTTCAGCTCTTTCTTTGCAATCGGAGTGAGTATTTCGCGATCATGACGAATGTCTGAAATTGTTAGAACAACCCCTTTCCCCTCCAGTTGAGGTTTCTTTATCGGGAGCTGATAATTTATCTTGATATCAGATATGGATGCGCACCCGAGAACAACACCCTGAAAAAGGATCAAAGGCAAAAAGATCTTTAAACCTTGCAACAACTTTTTCATAAAATGGCCTCTATTAATATTTAACTTGTCAAGTATAGATCTATGTTTACTTACAATAAAACAAAATTTGATAGTATAATATATTTTATTGCGGTACATAGGTCCAGGTAGAAGGCCCTTTGATCTGTCTGATATTATTACAATTCAGATACCCTTTTAGTGATGTTAAAGGATAAGTTCCCATTATATCGCAACTTATCTGAGTGGATCGCACAGACAGCAAACAGGACTTTTCAGAAGTTGGAAAGTCGAAGGACTGACAAACAGAAAAAGACATCAAGTTTTTTACCTCTGCCGATTCTATCCTCATAGGAAAACATTTCACCGGGGGTTTGTTTCAGGATATGCCTGTGGGATGTTTTTTTATGTAAGTCTACGGAAGCCTCAAATTTAAATTTGTATTGACATTGCAGATTTCTTAGGTGTATAGGGATTGACTAAATAACGCTAATATTCATCATAAATAGTAGAAGGATTTTGACATATAGGTCAATTTTGGGAATGGCTTTATATTAAAGAGGACTTATATCATTTGTGACAAAAAGCTAAAAGTAAAAACGCTATATTGTTAAAAAAACCTTTCCCGATTCAAAGGTTAAATGGGAAACGGTATCCACCATAATGTTGAGAAATTTAGACAACTTTTTTATTTCAGCATATAAGTTTTTCCATCGCGTTATAAAATAATTCATAAACAACGACCTTAAAAACACTCTCTGAGCAAAAGTTATCGCAAGGTAATAAGGCGGGATTGCTATAGATAAAGGATTAATTTAATTGGTAATTTAGGTAAACACCTAATTTGAATTATTTTTTTACCCTTACATCTGTTCTATTTTAGACACACGAAAAGCCTCATCAGTTGATTTGCCGTTTTATGATTTAGCCTGCGTGGAAAAATGTGCAAATAATTGATGATACCTTTTCAAACCGGTCATCAGGCTTAAAATTTGATGAAAACTCGGGTTATTTCATTTGCAGACAGCTTACCTCTTTTTGGAAAAGTGGCTTATTCGATTTGTGAGGGAGTGCTGGGCACCATCTTGATATTTTTCCTATCTACTGCCCTGTTTCCACTTTCTCTTGCCGTTAAAATAGTTCCATGGGCAATAGGTTTCAACTCGGCGGTAACAGGCTATTCTCTGCTTAACAGAACTCAAGATTTATTTTCCCACAAGTTCACATATGCCCTTGTTGCAGGAGCGGTAAAGGTTCTGATTACATGGATTGTCCTGAACATAATGTTTTTATATCGAACGGACGGATGTATCTTTTATGGATTGGATCTTATACTTTTTCTGATAATCGGAATGCCTTTCAGTGGGCTGGGCGCACTTCTGGCAATAAAATATTCAAAAATCAAAAAAGCGAATAAAACTTTGTGAAAGGAGGTAAAAACTGTCTGGTCATATTGTTTTAATGATGTGCATTTAGGCGAGATGTCATGTGCTCCATTTAAAGATCAACCACAACTCAAGGAGGAGGAGATGAAAAGAATATGGTCTCTGTTTTTTGTGCTACTATTTATAGCAGCATTTATTTCAATACCTGCCGGTAACTCTTTTGCAGTAAACAAAGAGTACAAGGCGGGTGATGTAATTACCTTTGAGGGTACGATTCAGCCTGGCCAGGACATCTTTGTTACTGTTGCCATGCAGGAAATGTTTGCGCCAAAGCAGTCAAGCGGCCCTCATGAGGTAAAGACATTCAAAAAGGACACTAAAAAGGTTGGTTTCACAAACGACACCCAAGTGCCGCCCCTTTTCTACATCCTGACCAACAACCCTGAAAAATTCGGCAAGGTTGTTGACAAAAAATTCGGTGGACCTTCCTTCCTGGGTGGAATCTACAAGACCACGATGTTCAAGCTCTCAAAGTTCGATAAGCTGGACGATCAGGCAAAGGCGATGCTCGGCCCCGTCAAGAGCCAGGAACAATGGAATTTCATGAAATACTGCCATGAGAAGGGTTTCGGAATTAATACTGTTACCAAGGAAGGCTCAAAAAAGGGTAAAATCACTATCTTTGCAAGAAGTGTTCTTACAGACCATGGGACAAGCGGAAAATACTGGGATAAAGGCACGTCCATCAAACTTGACAAGAAGACCGGCAAATACACCGCCTCCTTTAAGTCCTATAGACACACACCGCCAGACACCAAGTTCGATTACTTTGTAAACGGCAAAAAAGAGGGCTCTTTCACGCTCGCGAAAAACGGATTCTGGCTCTCAAGGGGCTGCCGTTATATGAACCCGATCTGGATCATAATAGGAGCGACCCTCGTAGGCGCCTTTTTTACTCTTATCGGCGCAGCAGGCGGGATGCTCATGGCCGCCTTCCAGGTCATGATCGTACAGACCGCCGGTCCGGTAGGTATCAACGCGGCCAACGTACTTCGATCCTCGAATATTGCACTTACCCTTTTTGCACCCCTGGGCTCCTTTTACCGTTATGCGGTAGTTGAAAAGCGCGTTGCCTGGCCGGTAGGAATCTCCTTTGGCGTAGGTATTCTCGTAGGCTCTATCTGGCTCGGCAAATACGCGACCCAATATCTGCCCATGAAGGCCTATAAGGAATGGCTGGCCGTACTGGTCGTGCTTATGGGCATCAGGACCCTGTTTGAGCTTTCGCCCAAGGTCATGGAAAAGAGAAAGAACATCAAGGCCATGGTCAAGAAATTCAACGAAGAGGTGGCAAAGGCCAAGGCAGAGGGAAGATCCGCAGAGATGGGCAAGATCGAGCCTGTCAAAACAGGGCTGACCGATTACAGGTTCAAGTTCTGGGGTGAGGAATTCACCATCAATCCGCTCCTTTTTGGAATCTTGGGTCTAGCTATCGGTATTGTCTCAAGGAGTTTCGGTATCGGCGGCGGATTCCTTCTAGTGCCCGCCATGACCACCCTGGGAGCCCTTCCCATGTACGTTGCCGTGCCTATTTCGCTTATCGGAACATCCTTCAGCAGTGTGGGCTCATTCATAGGTTATATGATGAACGGCTACTGGCCTGATCTCTGGCTTGCCATTGCGATCATCATAGGTGGTTTCGCCGGTGGTATGATAGGAAGCCGTCTGCAGAAACTCTTTAGCGAAATAACCCTGAAATGGACACTCGCAATCGTCCTTTTCTTCCTTTTCTTCCGCTTCTTCAAGATCGAGATCTGGATCTAAGAAAAGGCATTAGGCTAATCTAGATAAAGGGGAAGGGATTGTTTCCTTCCCCTTGCTTTTTAGGATCAAAACAGGCTGATGGAAAATTTATTTGATGTTATATGGTTCAAGATTTTGGACCTTATTTATTTTGCAAGAGGGCTTATGGACAACCTCTTTTCACCTCTGCATCTGCTCGGCCCTGCATTTACCATAGCCATTATCGCCCTTCTGACAGTGCTTTTGACAAAGCTCCTTACAAGACTCTACAAGACAAAACGTCTCAAAAAACTGGAGAAAGAATTTATCCACTGGCATGATCTGAGGCAGGAGGCCATGAAATGTGAAGACCGTGATAAGGCAAAGCTTCTCTCCAAGAATATCGATCAGGCCAGATTGAACAGGGTGTATTACGACTATTTTCTTGAAGGTTTTCTCAACGGCATTGCCACAAAATATCTACCCGTTCTTATCATGGTGGCATATGTAAACGAAAGCTATAACCCGGAGATGTTGAAAAGGATGTTTGGCCGCAGTTATATCTTCAGGCTGGGGGGCTCGGAGGTGGAACCCATTTTAATGGGCTCGGTCTTCTTTTTTATCGTCTCAATCATACTTTTCTATATAGCATGGGCAGCGACCAAGAGGATATACAGGAAAAGACACCCTGAAAAAAGCCCTGTTGCGTCCGAACAAGCATCCGAATCAAAATCCTAGATCCTCCTCTGTCCCCATATTCCGCTGAAAGTGACACAATCCATTTCTAAAGATAGAACTCAATCAGAAAAACCCCTTTTGAACAAGTTTCAGGGCAAAAAGGATTAATATCACCCCGAAAATTCTGCGCACAGTCGGCCCCTTTAATTTTTCAGCCATTACCATGGAGCCTGCCTGCCCGCCGATAATAGAAAACAGGGCCGCCAGGAGAACGAATTTCCAGTCGATATCGGCCAGTGACAGATGCGCTATAAACCCGCTGAAGGATGAAAATATCACAATAAAGATGGAGGTTGCCGCAGCTGTCTTTGTCGGCACCTTAAGCATATAAATAAGTAGAGGCAGAACAAATACCCCACCTCCGATACCAAAAAGACCCGCCATAAAACCTATCACCACACCTATGGCTCCTCCCCCCAGGATCCTTCTGGCATTTCCTATCTCAATTCTTGCCTCTTCAGCCTTTTTCGAAAAAAGCATCCTTGCGGCGGCGATCAGTATCACAAGAGTCAACATGATGATAAACAGCCTCATGTTGATCCTGTTTGATATCATGGCACCCAGCGGTGCGAAAAGACAGGAGGTGATAAGAAGAGGAAGACCTATCTTCACATCCACCATCTTTTTTCGGAAAAAGGTTATTGCCGCTGACACGGCGGCTGTCCCGTTCAGGAATAGAGAGGCGGAAAGAGCAGTTGAAAGTGGAAAGCCCAGTAGTATGAAAAGGGGCGAAAATATGAGACCACCGCCCAACCCAACCATGGTTAAAACAAATGAAACGAGGCCTATGCCTAGGCACAAAAGGACTATGGACATCAGAAACACCTTCTTCAGTATTGATATTAACGACCTGAAGGCCTGAATTAATCTTTGAAATTATACATTCAAGCATCCAGTTACAACAGGCAGATGAATCTTTTCAAAAAGGAGTCCAAAGATAAAAAAAGGGCCTCCCCTCATACACGGGGAAGCCCTTTTGACGCTTCGATCTTTAGACTTTTTCGATCTTTGTCTTTATGTATTTAAATGGGGGTGTGCCGCCCACATCTTCCGTGCAATTGGGCTTCATGATCCCCGGGGTATTGACCCCCCCGAATTCCGGGAACTTGGGATCACCCTCCAGTCCTCTGGCATGGCCGAAGCCGCCGCCTGAGGCAAGCACTCCGCGCATGATCTCCCACGTAGGATGAGCCTTTATCTCTATCTCACCCCATGGAGATGTCAGTTTTACCTTATCGCCCTCGCTTATCCCTTTCTCCTGGGCATCCAGCTGGTTGATCCATAGTACGTTCGTGGGATTGGTCTTCATCAACTGGACATTGTTGAAGGTAGAGGAGTGCTCGTGGGTGAAGAATCTGAAGTTCCCGAAGATGAACGGATATTCCTTATCCGGGGCAAGGTCCGGATCAGGTTCCTTATAGTCCGGAAGAGGATCTATCCCCTTCTCCTCTGCAATGGTATTTAGAAAATTATATTTCCCCGTGGTTGTCTTGCCGGACGAACCGTAACCGTCAGGGGTATTAAATGAGCCCCATTTCTTATATTTATAATACTCCGTCTCATCTGTAATAAGAAAGCCCTTTTCCTTCAGCTCGTCATAGGACCACGGGGTCCCTGCCAGTTGGTTTCGCTCCGCCTCCTCAATATCTTCCCATGGGAAGTACTCGCCGAGATCCAGTCTTTTTGCAATTTCTCTGGTAATCCACCACATCGGTCTTGAATCATACATAGGTTTTACGATCTCAGCATAATAGGCGATAAAGGCGTCATAGAGCCAGTCAGCCTTGACCTGGCTCTGCTCGAGCCAAGTTGCATCAGGAAGCACAACATCACAGAGAAGCGCGGTGTTGCACATAAAGGCATCTATTGTCGCCTTGAAATCCATCATCTCGATTGCCTTTGTGGTCGCCTCCTGATTTCCCCAGGAAAGGACCGGGTCGCCGAAATAATTAATCATCCCCTTGAGCTTTCCGGCCTCCACGTCTTCAAGAAGGTATGCCGGGGCCCATCCCGCCCATATACCGAACTTGTTGAGTTTGGGGGCATCCGTTGCAGCCGGTTTTTTCTGTCCGTCTCCCCACATCGGTTTCAGTTTTCTCTTGAACGGCAAGGCAGGTCCGCCAGGGGCGTCAAAGGTGCCACAGAGACCGTTTAGTGCCTGAATAGCTGCTGTCCCGTACATGCCGTTGTGGGTCTGGGCCAGACCGGTCCATGAAATACACCCCTTATTTCCTGCCAGGGCAAATTCGGTTGCGATCCTCTCTATGGTCTCGGCAGGAACGCCGCTTATCTTGCTGGCCCATTCGGGCGTCCGTTCCACCCCGTCTTCCTCGCCCATGACCCTCTTTTTGAACTCATCAAACCCGTGGGTCCAGTTTTCAACGAATTCTTTATCAAAAAGGTCATTTTTTATTATTACGTTGCACATCGCCAATGCCACTGCGGCATCGGTTGAAGGCTTGATCGGAATCCATTCCGTGGCAGCGTTTCCCGTATCAGATCTTCTGGGGTCAAACACAACAAGCTTCATGCCCCGCTTCAGGGCGGCACGCAGTTCAGCCGTTTTCCTCTGACTGTAAGATGTGGCAAGCTCATTCATGCCGAAGTGTATGGCGTAGTCCGCTTCCTGATAGTTTATCCAGGGTCTCTTGTCATTGAGATTTTTCTCGTTCGCCATCCTGTTGGCATTATCGCACATCGGTCTGTGAGTGGTCTTTGGGCAGCCGAGATGATCAAACAGTGCCTCATGTATCGAGTTGGCCCAATCATTTCCACGCATATATCCCAGTTTGCCCTTCTCAGTACCTTTAATTCCTTCAACCACCCGATCAAGGGCCTCATCCCAGGTAGCTTTTCTAAATCGACCGTTCTCCCTGATAAGAGGACTTTTTAACCTGTATGCCGAATACACATGCTTCGGGGCGGCCGCACCCTTGGGGCAGAGTCTTCCCCCACCTTTGGGATCCCCCTTCAAACCGCTTGTACCGGTAAGAATGCCATCCTCCAGCTTGGCCGTCATACCGCAAAGCGCACCACATGTATAGCAGTGGCTTGCCACGGTCTTGGCCGATTCCGGCTCTACTACTCCCTCAGCCAGGGTCGTATAGCCGGGCTCAAGATGCAGGGAATCGCATGCACCCACCATGCGTCTTGTGACCTCCTCACCCCTGGTAAAGCCCTCTATCCTCATGCTTTCACACATCATCGCCCCGCGGATAAACTGGGCCAGCCCCTGATAAAAATCCGTTTTTGTGCAGGCGGCAAGCTGATCACAAAAGGCAGACACCCATTTAGTATACTTTTTCTTGAAAAAATCCTTGTAAAGCTCATCATTCCCATTTTCAAGAACATATCTGAGATATTCAAGCTGAACTGCGATATGGTCATCCAGATCCTTGTATTCGGGATTTTTATGCACACCGGCCTTTTTGAAATATTCTCTCATTTCGATTACCGGTTTTTGCATAACAATCGGATCCACGTTTACATGACACGATTCATAAGGGAAAACCGGATTGGCGCCAGCGTTCAGGAAGATATCCGCATAATCGTATCTCAACTCATTGTATAACTCCTCAGCACCACGTTCTTTCAGGCAACGGGACATAACCTCAGCACCATTTATGAGATCAATGAATCCGCATCCTGTTACCGATTCATTGAATCCCTGCAGGAACTCATCCTTCTGCATGGCCTTGATCAGATCAAACGGAATTTCATCTCTCAATAATGTTGAAAGAAACTGATATCTTTTGGCCCTCGAACTCATGTACTCAACATCCATTGACATCCCTCCTTGAATTATTTTTAAATTATTTGTTAATGCTCCGAACCCATTTGATCAGGCAGATGGATACTTGCCCGACCAAAGCTATCATTCCTTAACCTCGCGGGTAACAATGTGTTAAAAAAAACAACACCTGTCTCTTCGCAACAAAGTCCGGTTCTTGCCCTTTTCTGGAATTTACCGATTTATGATTATTTAAATTTGGGGGGAAACAGTGGTATTAATGGCATACAAGAAAGAATATATCAAGAAAAATCTATTATAATCAATATCTTAAGTCATCCATGACATAAGGTGTTTGATTCTCCCCCTGTCAGAGGCTTTTTCCCGTTACATCGTATAAATGAGGGCATGCTGTAAAAAAAGCTCAAGAGTATCCATTATTGACGCATTCATAAAAAGCCTGTTTATACCTCTTTGCGGCAGCCTATGGGGAACGAAGCCGAACAATTCAACGGGATAAGTCATTGTCAGTAAACCGATCGGAAAAGACGAAAAAGCAAGTATAGTCCCGCCCAAGGCGGGACATTTGGATATTATGAAGTCGTCAATATTAAGAATAGATATAATCAAATATAGCTTAATTATTGATTTAATAGTATTGCATTAGTATAATCTTAAATTTGAAGGGATCAGGATAAATTTTCCATATACTATTCTTATTGATGTTCATATAAACTTTAGTTTTTTGAACTATCCTTCAAAAAAGGAGGGAGTATAAATGACTGTTTATAGAGAATCGACCATGGCGGGTATATTCCAGAATCAGGCCGAAAGGTATGGAGAGAAGGCCTGCCTGGCCTACAAAAGGGAAGGTAAATACTCCGATTTATCCTGGAATCAAATAAATGAAATGGTCAGAAATCTCTCCTCCTTCCTGACATCCAAGGGCATAAAGAGAGGCGATAGGGTAGCCATATTTTCACCTAACAGGTATGAATGGTGGGTAAGTGATTTGGCACTGCTTTCCATCGGAGCGATTGATGTTCCGATATACGCCACAAACTCGGCTGAAGAGGCCCTTTATGTACTTGATCATTCAGGTGCAAAGGCATGTTTTACTGGTGAAGCGGAACGTCTGGAAAAACTTGTCGGGATAAGGGACAGGTTACCGAATCTGGAATTTATGGTCTATTACGAAAGAGATGGACAAGAACTTGGAGATAATATCCTTGCCTACGATGATGCCTTGAAAATCGGCGAAGGACTCTATGACAGAGATAATTTCAATAAAACATTGGAAGACATACAACCATCTGATCCCGCCACCATTATCTATACCTCCGGCACGACAGGGCCACCCAAGGGAGTGGTACTTTCTCACAATAATTTTGTTTCCAATGTAAATCAGATAATGGCCGACTTCAGCCAACACCTTTCCGATCAGGATATTTTTCTCTCCTTTCTTCCACTTTCACACGTCTTGGAAAGGACCGCCGGTTTTTATCTACCTGTCAGGTTTGGAGCGAAAGTCGCCTTCGCTGAAAGTTTTCTTACCATTCAGCAGGATCTCCAAGAGATAAGGCCGACTCTCATAATAAGCGTACCGAGGCTGTATGAAAAGATACACATGGGTATACTTTCCAAATTAAAAAATGCGTCTCATATAAAGAAATCGCTGTTCGGCTGGGCCGTAAAGGTAGCAACGGAAAACCTCTCCTATGTATGTACCGGCAAGGATAGAAAGGGGGCCTTTGCGATCAAGTTCAGGATTGCGGATAAACTGATTTTTTCCAAACTAAAGGCTGCTCTTGGAATGGACAGAATGAAATTTGCAGTCTCGGGCGGGGGCCCGCTCTCCGTTTCGGATGGCGAATTTTTTCTTGGAATGGGTATTATAATTCTGGAAGGATTCGGCCTTACTGAAACAACACCCGTGACCAACGTCAACAGACCGCGACTTATCAAATCGGGAACCGTAGGCCCACCCCTACCGGAAACGGAAATAAAACTCTCGTCTGCGGGTGAAATCCTCATAAAAGGCCCCCAGGTGATGCTTGGCTACTACAATGATGAAGAGGCAACGAGAGAGGTTTTCACGGATGATAATTTCTTTAGAACCGGAGATATCGGCTCCATAGATGAAGATGGTTATTTGTCTATAACCGGCAGGATGAAAGAGATCATTATTACCTCAGGAGGCAAGAATGTTTCGCCCCAGTACATTGAAAACAGCCTAAAGGATTCCCTCTATATCGAGCAGATTTCAGTTATTGGTGACAGGCGAAAGTACCTTTCAGCCCTTATAATTCCGGCATTTGACGAATTAAGAAAGTGGGCGAATGAAAATGGGATTAATTTTTCCAACAACGAAGATCTTGTCAAAAATGACCTTGTCTGCGAACTTTACCAGGAAGAGGTTGACGAATATAATAAAAAATTTTCAAGGGTCGAGCAGATAAAGAGATTCACGATCTTACCTAATGAATGGACCCAGGACAGCGGTGAATTAACGCCTACGCTAAAACTCAAAAGAAGAATAATAGAAAAAAAATATGCCGGTGAGATAGACGGCATGTACGCTGAGGAATCCAGGTTATAGAACCCGCTCAATTATATCCAGGACGTATAAACTCAGGAATGTGAGCCCCTGCAGATCAGAGGCAGTAGATGGGAATAATGGGAACAAAAATCATGAAGTCTGTGACAAGACCTTATTCAAAAGGAAATTCATCATATTTTAAGGCGGCCCTGCTTATTATTGTTTTTTCCTTTGTATCGGCATGTTTTCAGCTACACGGAGGCATTCGCTTGATACATTCCCCCTACCGACCTACAATCGATGAACTGGTAGCCTGCAACGAGGAATACAATATTTGGACTGCAGGTGAAGGCGCATATCTTACCGCTATACTCTTTGATCCAAAAGGCGACAACCGCCGGGTGGTCACTCATGAGTGGTGGATGCAATTAGAAGAAAAAAAAGAGCTGTCAGGCCTGGTTTCATTTTTGGAATCCGATTATGTGTGGCCCCCAAGCCTTTACGAACTTATGGGGCCTGACGGCTCCATTTTTGGATACATCTATTCAGTCGAATCAATGGTACCCCTTAATGTGATAGAAAAAGACACACTTCGGGTGGGTAATATACTTCCGGCAAAAAGAGACATTATAGACGATAATTTTTAGCTGCACCCTCTTAGACATGTCTTTTGATTTCTAATATTATGACCGATTTATCAGAAAAGATAGAAAAATTTCGCTCCGGTGATCTAGCCCTTTTGCCGCATCTGGAAAATCTGTGTAGCCTTATCGAAGAACAGGAACCTCGTCTATCAGTCTTTGTGCCGGGCACATTCAACCGGAAACAAATCATTGATCAGGGGAAGAGACTTTTTGAAAAATTTCCTGAACCGTCTGAAAGGCCTTCTCTTTTCGGCCTTACCCTGGGTGTAAAGGATATATTCAATGCCAAAGGCTATTCCACCCGCTGTGGGTCCATGCTGCCTGAAGACGAATTCAAGGGTAAGCAGGCCTCCTCGGTAAGCAGGCTCATGGAAGCAGGGGCTGTAATAATGGGAAAGACCGTAACCGCCGAGTTTGCCATATTTGAGCCGGGCCCAACAAAGAACCCCTTTGATCATTCCCGCAGCCCCGGAGGTTCAAGCAGCGGCTCAGCCGCCGGATTGGCGGCAGGATTCTTTTCTTCATCACTGGGTACTCAGACCATAGGCTCTATTATAAGACCCGCAGCCTATTGCGGTGTAATCGGATTCAAACCCTCATATGGCAGGATACCGACTGACGGAGTAATTCCTGTATCCCCGAGTCTTGACCATGTCGGGTTTTTCTGCACCGATACCTCGGCTCTCTCTTTGATATCCGAGGCATTGCTTAAAGGATGGAAGCCATCCAAAAAGAATCTAGCTGAAGCGCAAAGAAAGACCTTGTTTATACCTGATGAAAAATATGTCTTTCAGGCTTCCGAAAGGGAAAGGTTATATTTCTTTGATCAAATCGAAAATCTCAAGGCATGCGGCTACAGGATTGAAAATTGCGATTTCCTCTCGGATATATCCTCAATAAACAAAATCCATAGAAAAATAATGCAAGCTGAGGCTGCAAGGATCCATTCCAGATGGTATTCGGAATATGGTGGCACTTACAGGGCCGGGACAAAAAAACTGATAGAAGACGGGGCAAAGATAACCGTTGGAGAACTTGAGGAATTACAAGATAGACTCGATAAAGAACGATACAGGTTGAAAAAACAGATAGCAGATATGGGAGCTGATTTTTTCCTTTCTCCCCCGGCGACAGACAGGGCACCCAAGGGCCTTGAATCAACGGGTGATCCTGTTATGAACCTTCCATGGACCTTTATAGGTTTGCCGGCGATATCACTTCCAACTTTCTTTGACACTGAAGGCCTCCCTCACGGGCTGCAGATAGCGGCAAACCACGGCACGGATGAAGACTTGGTCTCATTTGCCGAGGCTATTTCCAAGCATTTTACCCTGGACCCGGTCCTATCAAGACCCTCTATTTTCTAGTATAACATCCGATGAATTACGACGGGTCCTTGAAACTGAATATCATCTTAACAAACCCCAAAAACGGGAAACGGAGTTCAAAAAACGGGGGAACAAATTGATTTTTATTTATTTAGATGATATTGTAAATTGCAGATATATAATATCTCAAGTAAAGCATCAACAAAGGCTGGGCAACTCTGATTTACCATAAAGTTATCGTCGTAGTCGTTGTCTTCGATCGCTCAGCCTTGCGGCGTATCATTTATACGCCTCGGGCATTGTTCGCCGGCGCCTTATATCCGACACCTTGCCGGTGACCAGGAACACCGAATCCTCTTATCTTCGTACTGATATAAGAATTAGACGGTGGATAGGGGCGATATATCTTCCTGTTTAACTAATAGGAGTTTCAATCATGGAAAAATTCAATACGCTTATAAAAAAGGGAGTTAATCAAGGGATGACCGACGTCCATATTTCGGGAGGACATCCTATTGTTTTCAGAAGAAACGGCAAGATCGGATTTGACCATAAAAACATATGGATGCACAAGGAAATCGATACCCTGGTCGGAAAGTTGCTAACGATTGAGCAGATCGAGACACTGAAAACGCGGCTGTCAGTCGATGTAGCCAAATCCGTGGCCCATGTAAGGCTCAGGATCAATATATTTTTAACTACAAGGGGAATTAGCATCGCAGTGCGTCTTCTGCCGGGCGCCGTACCTCGATTCGAAGACTTAAACCTTCATCCCTCACTGCGAAAATTCTGTGATCTTGAGGCAGGGCTCATACTCATCTGCGGTACGACAGGGTCCGGTAAATCAACCAGCATCGCGGCGATGGTCTCCGAGATAAACAACAGCCGTCCCGTTCACATAATAACGCTGGAAGATCCGGTTGAATACCGCTTCGTTTCAAGGATGGCTTTTATTGAACAGAGGGAACTCTATACCCATATACCATCATTTGAAAGAGGGCTGATTGATGTCCTGAGAGAAGATCCCGACGTAATAGTAGTAGGAGAGTTAAGAGAGCCTGAAACCATAAGGCTGACGCTTAATGCCGCTGAATCGGGACATCTGGTTATTGCCTCTCTTCACGCTACCAACTCAGAGGATGCCCTCTACCGGATCTGCAACTCCTTTCCTCTGGAGGCACAAATCTTTGTTCGAAGTCAACTCGCCTCAAGCCTTTCCTTGGTTCTTATACAGAGGCTGGACTATATGGAAAGGGTAGGTTTCAGGCTGCCGGTTCTCTCTATCATGGCAGGAACCCAATCAATCAAGGGGCTTATCAAAGACGATAAATTTTCTCAGATTGAAAATGCCATACAGACCGGAAAAAGTTCCGATATGTTTACTATGGGGCAATACAGAAAGGATTATCTGGAAAAAAGGACCAGATTTACTCCACCAGCTGAAATATTCCGCCCCTCTGAGGAGCAATCGGATGAAATCGTTTATGAATCTCCATTCCTTAAAAAATCGATGGCATATCACGATTTTTCTCCAAGAAAAACAGCACCAGTGGATAAAAAACTGAAGCAGACCACATTCAATCATCAGGGAGAGTATGTTATAGATAGTATGGATACCATGCAGGATGTTCTTAAAGAACTCAAACAAAGTGACTGAGACACATCAGGCTATCTAAAACATCAAGCTTGTTTTCTTATTTCGATTTCCCTATTAAACCGGGCAGCTTAGGCATCCAGTGGTAGGGGCATCCCTCTTGCCCTGACTCCGGCGGCCCGGCTCATGTCACCTCAACTCTTTCAACCATCTGAATCAATCAAAAAAAAGACGTTTTGTTCGGGAAGGGGACCTATTATGGAGATTTATTTTTCGAGAGATAACGGTGCGGTTGATGAGGCGATAGAAGCACTTATAGAGATAACCGGAGGGATAAATCATCCGGGGATTGTAAGAGATATGATTATTGCATCCCTTAAGGCCGGAAAGGAAAACATGGTTAATGCCGACCTCAAGATGATGAATTCGACCTTAAAGGAAATGCGTTACACGGCAAAGGTCTTTGAACCATATGGAAACATCAAAAAGGTGACTGTCTTTGGCTCGGCAAGGACCCTGAACAGTGAGCCCACATACGAAATGGCCAGGATGTTTGGGAAGAAGCTTGCCGATGCGGGCTATATGGTTATTACCGGTGGAGGAGGAGGCATTATGGAGGCCGCCAATGAGGGGGCCGGCCCTGACAGCTCTTTTGGCGTCAACATACGCCTTCCCTTTGAACAAAAGGCAAATCCCGTCCTTGAAGGATCTTCCAGGGTCATAAATTATAAATACTTTTTCAACCGTAAGGTCGCCTTTATTAAGGAAGCGGACGCAGTAGCCCTTTTCCCTGGAGGCTTCGGCACCCTTGACGAGGCCATGGAGACACTTACCCTTCTTCAGACAGGAAAACGTTATCCAATGCCTCTTATTCTCCTGGATGAGGAAAAAGGTGACTACTGGGCCAACTGGTACGATTTCATGAATAAAGGACTTGCATCAAAGGGGTATATAGACGATGAGGATTTTTCCTTTTTCCAGATGGTGGATTCGGTCGACAAGGCGGTGGATATAATCAATCAGTTCTACAGCCGCTACCACAGTCTGAGATATGTAGGCACAAAGCTTGTGATCCGCCTTCTTTCACCCATCGGCATTTATATGCTCAAAGAGATCAAGACCCGTTTCAAGGACATCCTGATCCCGGGAGGAGACATCTACCGGTCAGAGGCGCTGGACCGGGAGGCAAACGAACCTGAAATAATCGACCTGCCGAGGCTTGTAGTGGATTTCAATCAAAAGAAATTCGGCAGGCTGAGACAGCTGATAGATGCGATAAACCTATGTTGACCCCGCTGTTACTTCAATTTAGAAGGAAGAGCTACTATCTTTACCAATTAAAGCCCGCTGCTCAGTAAATCAAGACATATTTTCAAAACAGAATGCTTTATACATGGATCTTATTATTTAACATATTTTTCAAGTACATTACGAAGTTTTTCAGAACTTGAATTACTTACGGATTTTTTCACTATAATATCTGTGGGCCTGACATATTTACCATAATAGGAACTGTTCCAGTCGTCTCTTATCTTTAGCACGGCCCCCTCAAGAGACACCCCGCCGTAAAGCCCCTTTGAGCGGACAAAGCTGAGTATATCAGCCAGGACATTAGACTTGGCACCTCCGCCTATAGGCCCTGCGGCGACAGAGATATCTCCTCCCAGCTTAAAGGAAGACGCATAAAGCGATTCCAGCGCCCTCCTGGTCCTTATCATCATTATTACTTCAGATTTTTCCCCTCCTATTTGGAGTCCAAAGGTAACCGAACCTATTGTGTAAAACACCGGTTGACTCCATTTTCCGGTCTCCCTGTCCCTAGCCAAAAGCACCCCGCTTCCACCGCTTCCACCCAGGAAAAATCCACCCTTTAAAAGCGACGGGACAATCAAAAGGCCCTTGGCCTGACTGAGATTTTCCCTGAACCACCCCATATTTTCATCCGCCATGAAACTTTCGAATAATATTCTGGACCTCTCCACAAGCCCCTGCTGGTCAACGGTCTTAGAATCTGCAAAAAGGTTAGTCGGGGACAGTATGCTGAGCAAAAAAAGAATAGATATCGATATTACAATTCTTCTCATTTTAATCTCCTTAATCGTGACTCCATTCCATGTGGTTCATCTGGATGCTGTTGAGCGCCTGCTATGATTCTCCAAAAGCATTACACCCTCGAGTGTTTAAACGGCCTACCTACCTATACAACATCCAAGAGAAATAATCCATGCCTGTAAACAAGGCCTTCCGGCCGAAATAACGGGACAGTCGGACATTGCCGCCTATCATTTTATATTTGCATAAAGTTATCAAATCATTAGATCAGCCAGACTCTGCCACCTGATTCAGGCGCAATCAACCAATTCAGACTTTATATTTCGACTGGGCACCCGCAAGATGTTGGATGCGAGCCGCCGGGGGCTCAGGACTGAGGCCTATGGCGTATACGCCTCAAGTCTCTTTTTGATCTTAGATCAGGGTTATGCGGTCGATTATTTCAGTTTGACCGCAAATTGTGTTATAGAAAATAATTATTGCTAAGGGTATCAATTTTCATATCATTTTTTCTGCTCTTTTTCTTTCTTAATATTTAAAGGAATCATTATATGCCCGATTCAATACTCAGATTCAGGCGCCGTTCACTTGCCAATATAACCAGGACCTGGCGTGAGATTAAGGGAACCGCCCGCCGAACGTTCACCGGGAGATTGAATCCCGACCTCCCGAAGGAGGACATGGAGTACCTGGGCAAAAAGATGCTTGAATGTCTCGAAGGCAAGGGTGGCGAAGCAAGTGCCAGAGACAGGACGGAAGAACTGGGTCAAATCTATCTTAAGTTGAGCCCCGCCGGTAAAGAAAGGTTTCTTGGAAAACTCGCTAAAGACTATCCAATTGACCGGGATAGACTCAAAGAACTATCAAAGGCATATTTGCGCGCCAGGGATGAAAAAGACACAGAACCGATAGAGAGGTCTTTAAGGGAAACGCTTAATTCCCCACGAACAAAAATCTTACGCCAGTTCAACACCCTTCCTGACGGGTTTAAATTCCTCGTAGATATGCGTGCCGATCTTTTACGCATGAGCAAAAAAGACAAATCCCTTAAAGGACTTGAAAGGGATCTTAAGCAGTTATTGAATAACTGGTTTGATGTGGGGCTTCTTGATCTCGAGGAAATTACATGGGAATCCCCCGCCTCTCTGCTTGAAAAACTGATCGATTACGAGGCTGTCCACAGGATTACATCATGGAACGACCTCAAGAACAGGCTGACGCTCGACCGCCGCTGTTTTGCCTTTTTTCACGGCAAAATGCCCTATGAACCGCTCATATTTATTGAAGTGGCGCTTACCAGAGGTCTGGCAGGAAATATCAAGCAACTCCTGGATAAAGGAGTATTACCTGAAAACCTGAAAAAGGCGGATACCGCTATCTTTTACTCAATAAACAGCACACAGAAGGGGCTTGCAGGCATCAGTCTCGGAAATTTTCTAATCAAGCGTGTGGTGTCCGAGATATCGAATGAGTTATCCAATATTAAAAGGTATTCCACCCTGTCGCCTGTTCCAGGATTCGGAAACTGGCTCACCCACCTGCTCAAAGGAGGCGATTCATCCATGCTTAGCGCGGAAGACATTTTGAGTATCAGGCAACTGGAGTCGGGTGATGACGCAGCCGTTATTCTTTTAAAGGCCCTTGATTCAAACCGACATGGTTTACCTGCCACGGCTTCCTCGCTTCGCCCCATACTGTTGCGGCTCATGAAGCACTATCTGTTAAAGGAAAAAAAGGGGATACATGCAGTAGATCCAGTGGAGAACTTCCACCTTTCAAACGGTGCAAGGATCGAACGCATAAACTGGCTTGCCGATACCTCGGAAAAGGGCATGAGACAATCTGCCGGAATGATGGTGAACTATCTTTACAGTTTGTCAGATATAGATGAAAACCATGAAGCCTACATAACCGAGGGTAAAATATCTATCTCAAATGAGGTAAAACAGCTGCCGGGTTAAAAAACGACATCAGATATCACATATTATTACACCCTGCAGCTTATCTCAAGGCCGCACGCTCTCATCCCGGTTTCATCCACCCTCATAAAACAGCAAAGGCAAATACTGCGGGTTCAAAAGGGAAATCAAAATAACAAAAAAAAGAGCACCCGCGATTATTCAGCGGATACCCTTATTTTTTGTTTCAAGGTTTTTAGACCACGGTTACGTTCTTCGCGGCAGGTCCTTTTTGTCCCTGTTCAATCTCAAAGGTAACCCTGTCTCCCTCATTGAGTGAGCGAAAACCAGTTTTGCTTATCGCTGAGTGATGAACGAAAACATCCGGACCGTCTTCCTGCTCAATAAAGCCAAAACCTTTTTGGTCATTAAACCACTTAACAGTACCATTATTCATGATAACATCCCCCTTTCGTACAGATTTTCAACATATTCGACTGGAGGATGCTACATTAAAATAATGAATTTCCTTCAGATAAAAACTCCCCTGCGTTTAGCCTGGGTCATGTTGAATGCGCAAATAATAACATCATCTGCGACAAAATCAAGTTAAATTTTATCTTTTCTAGCCAACAATGATAATTTTTTAAAAAAAAAGGGCAAATCACCGGTCAAAAACATCAAAAAACCGGGTTTGTTTTGCCCATTTTCCCTGGAATACGAGTTCTTACAGCAGACAAAAAGCAGAATCTTGAAAAAAATTACTTAAATTGAAGATAAGAAAGCCTTGATTCGACCTCCTGTATCTTATCATCTTTTTTCTGCAGAACCGCCAGGGCATCCCATGACCCTTTGAGAAAGGCCTGTCTTCTTCCTTCAGGGAGTTCAAAATCGATTGTCTCCCCATCAAAGCTTATACTCTTTTTCTCCAGATCGATGTCAAACTCGGTCTCAGGGGCCTGCCTTACCTGTTGAGTCAATCGGATAATATCATCGTCTGAAACAGCGACTCCGACAACTCCAAGACTTGCACAGTTTCCCGCAAAAATCTCAGCAAAGCTTTCAGCTACAATTGCCTCTATACCATACCTGGCAAGGGCCTGGGGGGCATGTTCCCTTGAGCTTCCACAGCCATAGTTGGCTCCCGCAATAAGTATTTTCGCCCCTTTGTATTCCTGCTTATTGAATGGATGATCCGGGACAGGGGTTTCGTCTCTGAACCTTTCGTAATAGTAAAGATAATTTCCGATGTTGCTGAAGGTTATCTCCTTCAGGAATTTTGCAGGCAATATGTCATCGGTATTCTGTCCGTTTTCCGGTTTGGGAACCGCTCTTCCTTTGATACTTTTAATTATTGTTTCCATTTTTCATATATCTTTCCGGGTTAATAATCTTACCTTCAATCGCACATGCGGCGGCTGTAATAGGGCTGGCAAGGTGGGTCCTCCCTGCGGGGCTGCCCTGCCTTCCCTTGAAATTCCGGTTGGAAGTAGAAACGCTTCGCTGATTTCCGACTAGCTTGTCAGGGTTCATGGCAAGGCACATGCTGCATCCGGGATTACGCCATTGAGCACCTGACTGTTTAAATATCTTATCCAGCCCCAGCCCTTCAGCCTCTTTCTTGACCTGCTCCGAACCGGGTACGATCAAGGTCTTAACAGATACCTTGTTATCTTTAAGTATATCTGCGGCACCAATAAGATCATTGAGCCTTCCATTGGTGCATGAACCGATAAATACGACATCCACAGGGGTACCTTCAATAGGTTCGCCCGGCCTAAGCCCCATGTAATCATAGGCGTCCAGCGCCTCATCCTTCGATTCCATTGCAGGAGTGCCGGGTTCCGGCAGGCTGCCGGCTATATCCATCACCTGGTCCGGGCTCACTCCCCAGGTTATTACAGGATTTATCCTTGTGACATCTATATCCACGATATCATCATAGTCTGCATCCTTATCCGAGGCAACGGCCTTCCAGTACTCCACCGCATCTTCAAAGTCTTTATCAGGGGCGTAGGGCCTTCCCTTCAGATAATCAAAGGTCGTTTCATCAGGATTTATATAGCACGACCTGGCCCCCCCCTCGATACCCATATTGCAAAGGGTCATTCTTTCTTCCATGCTCATATTATTCACCGTTTCTCCGGCAAGTTCATAAGCAAATCCTACCCCGCCTTTGGCTCCCAGCTTTCCTATCATACGTAATGCAAGATCCTTGGCCGTAACACCTCTGTTCATTCGGCCGATGAAATTTATTTTTCTTACCTTGAGCGCAGACATGGATATGGTCTGAGTCGCAAGGACGTGGCTTACCTGGGTAGTGCCTATCCCCATTGCAAGAGTGCCGAAAGCACCGTATGTGCTTGTGTGACTGTCTCCGCACACGACAACCTGGCCGGGCCATATAATCCCCAGCTCAGGATATATGACATGGCACACCCCCTGCCCCTTACCAGGAGCAAAATATTTTATACCAAACTCCGCAACATTATCTTCCAGCGTCTTTGTCATAAGCTCGGCCTTGGCATCTTCAAAGGGCCTCGATATATCATCCGTTGGGATGACATGGTCAAGTACCGCAAAGGTAAGTTCAGGACGCCTTATACTGATGCCTCTTTCTCTTAACATCTCAAAGGCCTGGGGGCTGGTAACCTCATGCATGAGATGCCTGCCTACAAAAATCTGGCGCTCTCCGGATTCCAGAACAGATGCCTTATGAGAATTCCAGATCTTATTATACAAAGTACCTTTAGCCATCATTCCATCCTCTTACACAATTACAGGTTTGTTTAAAAACCTATTAAAATATATTGATATAAGTTTAATCAAAAGCGCCCGGGAATTCTATTAAAAGCCACATCATATAACAGGGCAGAGATTCGGACGTTCTTATTGTGTCAGCGAGAGTGGTACTATACATATTTCAGTCGGATATGAAAAGATTTTTTGGTTGTATCCCGATCATACGGAGATAAAGGAAGGAGACAAAAAAACAGCGGGCCGGATTGAAACCCGTAACCCGCTGTTTTTTATATCTTAGTTTACTGGTCGGGACGCGGGGATTTGAACCCCGGGCCCCCTGAACCCCATTCAGGTGCGCTTCCAGACTGCGCCACGTCCCGACAATTTAGAAGGTTGATATTATACTACCTGTCATCATTGTCAAGTGGTAATTTTGCACCCTGATCACCATCAAGATGTCATCACATGCAACCGACGGTAGCCCCGGCAACCTGTTTGATTGCCATGAAAACCGGCTTGTAATTATTGCAGTGAATATAGTAATAAATGAATAATAGGCGCTGAGGTTTCCAGTAAAAGGATTAATTCATTAATGGCCCTCAGGCAGAAAAAATCTAAAGATTAAGAGGAGTTTGTTGACAATGGAACAAGAAAAGGTCTTTAACGCCCTTGTAATAGAAAAAGACGGGAAAGTGCGGGAGCTTGTTGAAACGCTGCTCAAAAAGAGAAATTACAGTCTGGAGTTTCTGTCAAATTCTTATGAGGCGATCTTGTTTTTAAAGGAAAACAACTGTCCCATAGCAATACTTGGAGATACCGATGACAATGCCGACCCCTTTGAGGCTATGAAAAAGATAGTCCCCGCCTCCCCCATGACCTCCCTGATACTGATAACGGACGAGGAAAAGGAGAAGGTGGATGACACAGCCGAGGGCTACGGAATACTGGGTCACGTAAAAAGAACCATACCTGCCGACCAGCTCACGCCGCTTCTGGCGCAGTTCGAGGCCATCTGCGCGGTACTCTCCCCGCCTGCCTGCTGAAAAACGCAAACCGGTTTCAAGGGGGCAAGGTGGACTTGAGCCCCCGAATCCCTGCCGGCCCCGGATCCTTTTCCAAAACAGGGACTCTCCATAAAAACAAGAGCAGACCCGCAGACATGAAAATATGCACATAAAGATGTGCATCTCTGCCCACAAAATAGTGCATCAACATCTTTGGCCTATAAAATCTTACATATATCCAATATGTTATGATTGGCACAAGAGTTGCTTAAATAATCAATTAAGGGATGTTTAATACAAAAGGGATAAATTTCAGTCGTCTGGACGGAAAAAATGGACCGCGAAGACCGCATCAGCAATCGAAACATAAGGATCATCGCAGCCTATGTGGACAGCAAGCTTTCCGATTTTCATACCCTGTTCAACGGTCTTTCCTATCCTGAAAATGAATATCGTTCTCCAGAGGAATTCTTCCTGAATGAAGATGAGTGGACAAGCCTCAATAATTTTGAGCGAATCTTCAGGCGTGCCAGGAACCTGGTAGGCGAGGACAACTTCTACTTCAACTGCGGGGCATCCTGCGCCAGGCTCAAATCGTGGGGGCGTTTCCATTATTTCGTAAGGGTATTTGCCACACCGAACGACGGGTTCAGAAAGCTCCCCTTTTTCAATAAAAATTTTAACGACACAAAAGAGGTCGAAATAATTTCTCCTCCCGCCTATGAAAGCAGGTCAAGGAGATTCAGGACCATACTGAAGATAAAGCTGCACTCCGATATCGATCCTCACAAAGACTACATCAGAGACCCTTATTTCAGGGGAATCATCTCATCCATTCCCACCATGTGGGGTCTCAAGCCTGCCTTGATCAGACAGGTCTTAAGCCCTTATAACCCTGAAATACTGTTTGAAAAGGAGCCTGAATTCGCCTTCCACGGCCTTAAGGCAAAAATCAGCGGAAACATCATGACCGTAACCGACACTGTAAATGACCATTCCTTTACGGCCGGGAAAAAGATCATACTGCTTCCGGAAGAGATAACCGGCAAAAAGGTGTTTCTTGGAAAATATGACAGCCTTTTTGAAGCCGGAGGTTCAAGGCATGGGGAGAGACATGAGGCACTTCTCATAACAAAGACGGTCAAGTCAAACAATCACGTACTTCTGCAGGAAGGGGACATATACATGGCCCCCTATTTTATTCTTGATGTCTATTATGAAAGGATGACCCTTTTTCAGAGATTATCCCAGCTGTTCAGATTCAGGGAGAGCACTCAGGACACGGGCACAGAACTGATAGACACCATAAACAGGCTCAGAAAAAGCATAAAGGCGAAAAACGACGCCTATCAGGAGTTAAAGGAGGTAAACGCCGAGCTTCTCAAGGCAAAGGAGGGATTGAATAATTACGCGCAGGAACTTGAAGAGAGAGTTGAGGAGAGAACCAGGGAACTGACGGAGGCCAAAGATGAGCTCACCAATCTTAACCGCGGGCTTGAGAAAAAGGTCAGCGAACAGATCTCACAGCTTGAAAGGTACAACCTGCTGCGCCGGTATCTGTCACCTAAACTTTCCGAAAGGATACTGACAGGGGATCATTCATTCGGCCGGGGCTCGCAAAGAAAGATGATGACCGCCGTTTTCACCGACATAAGGGGTTTTTCATCCCTCACGGACAGTCTTGAACCGGAAGAGATCTCTCAGCTCTTAAACAATTACCTAACCGAAATGATCCGGGTGGTCCATCACTTTGACGGCACCCTCAACAAGATAATAGGGGACGGGATTCTGATATTTTTCGGTGATCCGATCCCCTTTAAAGACCACGCAGAAAGGGCCGTCAAGATGGCGATATCCATGCAGGAGGAGACCGTCAAGCTCAAAGATGAGTGGCAGCGTTTCGGTCATGAACTGGCAGTGGGTATAGGAATAAATACAGGTTATATGACCGTCGGGAACATCGGCTCTGACGCGCACCTTGACTATACGGTAATAGGAAACCAGGTGAACGTGGCTGCAAGGCTCGAGTCTTTGGCGGGACCGGGACAGATTCTCATCAGCCAGAGGACATATTCAAGGGTTAGGGATCTGGTGGCGGTCGAGGAGATGGGAGAGATCACCGTAAAAGGCATCCATAACGACATAAAGACATACAGCGTGGTATGGTGAAAAAAAAGGGTCAAGGGGATTAAAAGACATCACTTGATTCCTTGAATCCTTGGGCCCTGCCTTTTAAAACAGATCATCCAGTTCCGAATACCCTCCCCCTGGCATCCGGCCATGTTCCTTAAGGTAGCGCACTATAAGCTCGCTTTCCCTCTTTGAGTACATCCTGTCTTCCTCAAAATCAAAGAAGCGGGCATGTGCGCCTTGCTCAAGCTCCCCAAGAAGACTTTTTCTTATCGTGGCTGTACCCTTTATGGCAATGACGTTCCTTTGTTCACTGTAGAGACGATAGACACCTTCCCCTTGAGGACACCTCCCCACATTTTCTTTTGTAAAAGGCGTGACCTTTTCAGGCGGAAACTGGGCACGAGTGATACGGAGCCGCAGGTCGCAGTCAAGGCATCTTTTTGCCTCCCTTATCGCCTGATCGCGCCCTAGGCCCGGACATACCTCGTCAAAGCAGCAGCGCCTTTTTTCAGGTATTATCTTCGGGGCACTTTCCCGCGCAAGAGAGGCAAAACCCTCGATCTTTCCGATATGAGGCTCAGGCACGTCCCTGTCAAAAAGCACCTCATCAATCACTCCTTCACCTCCAAGTGCCCTGTCGATCGATTCGGCGGCCGTTCTTCCTGCTGAAACCGCATGAATAATGGAACCCGAACGGGTAAGATCTCCTCCCGCAAACACGCCCTTTAGACCTGTTTCAAGGGTTTTTTCATCGCAAACGAAAAGTCCTTCCCTGACCTCGATGGGGCGCGACTTTCCGGTAAAGGATAGATCAGGCACCTGGCCCGCGGCAATGATGATCCGCTCCCCGTAGATGGTCTTTGCCGTATCGCCGAACAGGGGATTAAAGAGGCCTTTTTCATTAAAAACCGACACGCACTTTACAAGCATAAGCCCGATAATCTTTTCACCGGCCGTCAAAAGCCTTTGAGGCCCCAGACGGTTCATGATAGCTATTCCCTCATCAAGTGCGGCTTCTATCTCCCGCCTGCCTGCGGGCATCTTATCCCGCTTTTCAAGGCAGACCATTATCACCCTTTCAGCCCCCAGCCGCACGGCCGTGCGGGCCGCATCCACGGCCACGTTTCCCCCTCCTATCACTATTACCGAATCCTTCAGTTCAGGGGAACTTCCGATTGAAACCCTTTTAAGGAAATCCACCCCGAAAAGGATATCCTTATGATCCGATCCCTCAAAGGGGATATGGCGGCTTAGCTGCGCGCCTAAAGCCAGGAAGGCTGCGTCAAATCCCTCCCCTTTAAGGTCTTCAATGCTGAAGTATTTTCCAACGACCGTACCGGGCATAAAATCGATACCAAGGCCCATTATCTTCCTTATCTCCCTTTCAAGGAGATCCCGAGGCAGCCTGAAACGTGGGATCCCGTATCGCATCATGCCGCCCGGCCTGTCATGGGCATCAAACATGGTTATCGCGTGGCCAAGCCTTCTGAGATAAAAGGCGGCAGTGAGTCCTGCAGGACCCGCCCCCACAACAGCCACCCTTTTTCCTGTTTCATCCCTTTGGATGGTTTTTTTCTTCCACAGCCCCTTTTCATTATCCGCGGCAAATCTTTTAAGGGCGCATATGGCTATTGGTTCGTCTATCTCGCCCCTCCTGCACGCATCCTCGCATGGAGCCGTGCATACCCTTCCGAGGATACCGGGAAACGGGACCTTTTCCCTTATTACCGCATGAGCCTCATCCTCTCTTCCTTCGGCAATAAGCCTTATGTAGCCGGGGATATCAATATGCGCGGGACATGCCGCCCTGCATGGGACAAGGTCATCATCCCTTTTCCCCGGCCTTACGGCCTTATCCATGAGCGCTCCTGTGGGGCAGACCTCGACACAGGCGGTGCAGAACCTGCACCCGGATTCCTCAAGTGTAGGGGAAAGGGTGCCTACCCTGATCTTGCCCTTTTTATCAAAGACAAACCCTAGGGCCCCCACACCCCTGAGATCATTACAGGCCCTCACGCATCTCAGGCAACCTATGCACAAGTTGTAATCGCGCGCAAAAAGTGGGTCTTTCTCTACCACCGGCAGATCTGTCGGCACCCATCTGGGGGTCTCAGGAAGTATGCCTATAAAATTTGCAACCGCCTCGAGTTCACAGCTCCCGAAAAGGGTGCAGCACCTCTCGTTTTGAGGCACGTCTAAAGAGCACTGTGTCATGCTGCATCCTTCCTGCTGCGCGCAGGTAAGGCAGGCGTGCCTGTGCCCGGAAAGGATCGGGACAAGCCTTTTACGTCTTTCTGCCTTTACCAGCTCGGTATCGGTTCTTACGACCATCCCCTCCATTACCGGTGTTGCGCAGGACCTCACAAGCTCATCTTCACCTTCAACCTCCACCAGGCAGAGCATGCAGCCTTCAGCCCTTTTTTCAGGAAATGCGTTTTCTATCCTGACATCTCCCTGATATACGGCGGATGCAGGTTCCATCCCCTCAGCCTTCGGCAGATCAGGATGTGAGCAGAGGCAAGGCACGTATATCCCGGCCATGCGCGCGGCCTCAAGCACGCTCGTTTCCTCCTCGGCCTTAATATCAAAGCCGTCTATTGTGAGATTCACCTTGGTCATGGATATTTATCCGGCAGAAAGAATTTTTCTTTTTTTCTTTTTCCCCTTCTTCGCAAGGGCGTACGCGAACAGGGCCGCCCCCACGGCACCTGCGATCTGGGGGTCCCACTCGCTCTTCAAGCGCCCTAATTTAAGCAAAGGCATGAGCCTGTCCATAACGCCCCTGTTTTTTGCCATCCCGCCTGTCACGGCAAACTCCGGAACTACCCCCAGCCGCTCCAGAAGGGAGAAGATCCGCTCGGACGTAGCCCGGCAGTACGCGGCAAGGACCGGTTCTTTTGCCCACCCCTTCCTTAAAAGCCCCGCAGCCTCTGATTTTGCGTATACCACGCAGGTATTGGTCACGGCATCCGGCTCTTCACCTTCATATTGAAAGGATCTTTCCCCCACCTCCGTAACCGGTATCTCCAGAAGATCGGCAAATACCTCCATGCCACGGCCTGTACCGGCTGCGCACTTGTCGTTCATGAGGAAATTTGACACCTTTCCCTTTTCATCGCACAGTATCGCCTTTATGTCCTGCCCCCCCACGTCGAGTACCGTGCGTACCTGAGGGCCGTACATGAAATTGGCGCCCCTTGCGTGACATGCGATCTCGGTGATCGTTCGATCGGCCGCAGGCACATTCACGCGTCCGTAGCCTGTGCCCACACAGTAGCCGATCCTTTCTTCAGGAATGGCTGCTGCCTCAAGCGCAAATTTAAGGGCATTACTGCCGCTTTCCGCACTGTCAAAACCGGTCGCCATGTTCGAATAGGCAAGAATCTCCCCGTCCGCCATGATCACGGCCTGAGAGCTGACAGAGCCTACATCTACTCCTGCGCTTATAAACCGGGCATCCTTCCATTTGATATCCCCGCTTTTCCAGATGCAATCCTTTAATCCGGCCGATTCCTGTTTTTTCTTCGCCATTTACATCTCCTTAAGATACACAAGCCTTGGTGCACTCGCTTAAGGGTGTTCAAATATGGACTCACGAATTGGTGTCTTAAATGCTCACATCCCTTCCGCGGCCAGAAGGGCCGCGCCAACTGCCGCGCCGAATTGGGGATTATCAGGGATATAAATCTTTTCGACCTTAAGCGCCCGCCTTACCGCCTCAACAATTGCCGGATTGAATGCCACACCGCCCAGCATGACAACGTCTTCACTCACACCCACCCTCAGTATCATGGACACGATTCGAGCAGCCACCGCCTCATGCACCGCCCGGCTGATGTCCTCCCTAGCAGTACCGGCATGAATAAGCCCAACCACCTCTGATTCTGCAAAGACCGCGCACTGGGCGTTCATGGCAATTCCCCTGTCCGATTGAAGGGCCAGAGGCCCCATCTCCCCAAGGGGTATCTCAAGGATGCGGGCCATGTCTTCTATAAAAGTCCCCGTGCCTGCCGCGCATCTTTCGTTTATCTCGGAATCTATCACATTTCCCTTCTGGTCGATCCTGACCGCCCTTCCCTCTTCAGCCCCCACATCAATCACGGTTCCCGCGTCAGCGAAGAAGTATCCGCCTCCCCTTGAAACGGCCCTGATATCGTCAAGCGGGCTGTCGGCTGTCCTGATAAAATCTTTCCCTGAGCCTGTGCCTCCGATCCTCTCTATCTCCTGTCTTGTTACGCCTGCGTCTTCAAGCGCACTCTCAAAAGACTCATAAATCGCCTTTTCCTGATCAAAACCCGTCAGCACGGAGCCCCTGCCGATAACCGAGCCATCCTTCATGATGACGGTCTTTGTATTCCTGGCGCCGCAATCGATTCCCGCAGTTATCATCTCTACCATCCCTTTCAGGCAAATTTGACGGTCTCGTAAAAAGTCCAACTGCTGCGTTATGCTTCATCTTTCGTTATTGCGACGTACCGTGAGTACGTCTCATTCCTCAAGATTTGCAAGCCTTGCATTTGGGCCTTTTTACTTTGCCGTCCCAAGTATGACTTTTTACGAATTCATCAAATTCATTCCCTGTATCTTTATACCGCATATCTTTACTATTTTATTCCTATAATATCAATCAACCATATTGCCGATCAATAAGCCCTTTTTATTTTGCTATTGTTATTTATGCCTCGATATCATAATCTATCAGAACTGTCGGATAATATTATGCTTGCCGGTAATTGTGGCGGGGCAAAACCTTTAACACTTGATCCATGAGACGAAGATTGGGATCCGCTCGGATTTTTTTAATTTTCCATTATCTGTCAGGTGGAAAATGCAATGTAAACTTTTTCATATTTCATATTTTAATATGTCAATATAAGGAGTTATTTCCATTCTATAGAAACAATACATGCAAAACTTTCCTTATATTGGTGCTGTTGGGCCAAAGAGAGGCAGCAAATTGAAGACATTGTGGGGTACACGCGAGGCCGCAATAGCCGAACTCTCAACGGCAATGAAAGATGAAGCGGACCTTGTCGAGGATACGTTCAGGGTTATTGACAAAATCATAGTGCGCTTCGATTCCCGCCAGGCGGAGGATTCTTACGCCCGCGCCTGTGGCTTCACCTTGGCGAAAGCACGTAATCTTGCGCTTGGCTGCTTCAGTCTCGTTCTTGACGGCCTCGGGCAGGAAGCAGAAGCTCTTATGCGTCCCCTGCTCGAGGCTCACGAACTACTCGTATATTTCCGGCTTGAGCCCTCTGGAGTCGACCGTGCGCTCCAAGGGCGCCTGCCTCCCGCCGGCAAGATAGCCAAACGGATCAAGGGACAATACCACGATTTCAGAAAACACCTTAACGAGCATGCCTCTCATTTTGGCTTCAGTACGTATTCGCTTAGACACATACTCGACGGTAAAGAGCTCAAAATCCGGAAGGTCCAGCCCATGCTTCCGTTGGTTCTGCGGCGCAACGTAAAAACTGGTCAAGTCTGCCTTTGACCTTTGGCCCCTTTTCACACACCACCGCAACATCAGCTCCGGCTTTGTCTTAGCCTGGCATTCTGGTTGATATATTCAATATATTAACCTGATTCATCCTGATACGCATTTTATATATTTCTTTTGAATCAGATTTCGTCTGTGTTACGATCAGGTGATATTACGAACGAAATCCTCTCATGGCTACAGGACTCACATACATGGGACTTTCACCCCATAAGCCCTTCGGCCTTGGGCCAGGGGCCGAAGGGTTCACGCCAGCAAGATTTTATCTTGAGTGAATCATTTCATGGAAAGAGAGGTTTTTATTATGCCTGTTTTGAAATTCTATACGAACAAATTATTATTATCCGCCCTTGTTCTTTTTATGACCTCTTTTGGCTTGCCGGTTCTGGCTAGCTCCGAGGTACAATCTTCTGATGGAGCGACCATATATGTCTCCATCTATTCTAATGTTTACTCCGGCCCCAAGAAGGTACCATTTCAACTGGCAGCGATGTTAAGCATTCGCAACACGGATCCCAAATACCCTATTACGGTTTTGAAGGCAGACTATTATGATAACAATGGGAGGATGATCGAAAGATATATTGAAAAGCATATTGAATTGGGACCACTGACCTCTACGTATTTCTATGTTAAGGAATACGATGAGAGAGGTGGACCTGGAGCCAATTTTATTGTCAAATGGTGTTCCGCCAATAAAGTGAACAAACCAATCATTGAAGGAATAATGCTGGGATTAACATCCGGACAAGGGTTGTCCTTTATCTGCCCCGGGCAACCGATAAAAGAGCATGGCAGCCGGAACCCGGTTAAATGAATCAGCCACTTACTCCGGTAGCCGGGAGTATTACCCCCCAGCCCCCGCAACACCCGGCATGCGGGTCTCCTTCGGCAGGCTCAGGACAAACTCGCCCGGGCGTACCACAAAGCACTGCACAAGGATTTCTCAAATCTACACATCTTCGAAACCGGTGAGATTGAGTTGAGGACAAAAAAGCACCCCATGATTAAACAGCTGAGATGCTTTTTTGATTCGTAACGCTGTGTGCGTTGAACCCGGTTACTTAAGCGGCTTCACGGATCAGGGTCTCCCTGGTTTCCGCAACTTCCGTGCTCTCGATATACTCGTCAAAAGTCATAAGCCGGTCGATGACGCCGCCGGGGGTGATCTCGATAATCCGGTTTACCACTGTATTCACGAACTCTCGGTCATGGGAGGTAAAAAGGATAACCTCTTGAAATTTCAGCAGGCTGTCATTTAAGGACGTGATCGATTCCAGATCAAGGTGATTGGTCGGTTCATCCAGCATCAGGACATTGGATTCCGAAAGCATCATCCTTGAAAGCATGCAGCGAACCCTTTCCCCGCCTGAGAGCACGTCGATCTTTTTCTTGGCATCATCCCCTGAAAAAAGCATACGACCCAGGAAGGTCCTGGCGAAACTTTCGCCCTCCGTGGGGGGCGCGAACTGCAGTAACCACTCGATAAGGGTTTTTTCGCCCTTGAAATACACGCTGTGTTCCTTGGGAAAATAGGATGGGGTAATGGTGACGCCCCAGGAAAACGTGCCGCTGTCCGGTTTTATCTCACCGGCCAAGATCCGGAAAAGGGTTGTCTTGGCAAGGCTGTTTTTACCCATAAAAGCGATCTTATCCCCGTTGTTTACTATAAAACTTATATTGTTCAGTACCTTCTCGCCATCTATGGTTTTGGTGAGTCCCTTTACCTCCAGGATCACTTTACCGCAGGGCCGTTCCGGCTTAAAGGATATAAAGGGATACTTTCTCGACGATACGGGCATGTCCTCGATGGTGAGTTTCTCCAGGAGTTTCTTCCGCGAGGTTGCCTGCTTTGATTTGGAGGCATTGGAACTGAACCGCCGTATAAAAGACTTCAGTTCATCGGCCCTGTTCGCGATTTTCTTGTTATCCGCCTGTTTCTGTCTCAGATGCAGCCGGCTGGCCTGGTACCAAAAATCATAGTTGCCCATGTACACCGAGATTTTGCCAAAATCGATGTCTGCGATATGAGTGCACGCCTGGTTCATGAAATGACGGTCGTGTGATACCACGATGACCGTATTCTGAAACCTGTAAAGAAACTCCTCAAGCCAGGCAATTGACTTGATGTCAAGATTGTTGGTGGGCTCGTCAAGGAGCAGGACGTCCGGGTTTCCGAACAGGGCCTGGGCAAGGAGCACCCGGACCTTTTCCCCTCCCTCAAGTTCCCTCATCTTTTTGAGGTGCATCTCTTTGCTAATTCCCAGGCTGTTTAAAAGGACCGCGGCTTCAGTATCCGCCTCATATCCGTTCATCTCTCCAAATTCGGCCTCAAGCTCACCTGACTTGATTCCGTCTTCTTCGGAAAAATCGGGCTTGGCATAAAGCGCCTCCCTTTCCGTCATAATTTTATACAATTTTTCATGGCCCATGATCACCGTGTTTAATACTGCCTCCTCGTCAAAGGCAAAGTGGTCCTGCCTTAAAACCGCAATTCGCTCTCTGGGTCCCACTGAAACTGCCCCCGAGTCCGGTTCGATATCCCCGGCAAGGATCTTAAGAAACGTGGACTTTCCCGCGCCGTTGGCGCCGATGAGTCCATAGCAGTTGCCCGGTGCAAATTTTATATTGACATCTTTAAACAAAACCCTCTTTCCGTAGGAGAGGGTGACGTTGGTTGCACAAATCATTTTTTTCCCCTTTTCATTAAATAAAAAACCACAGGAATGGCTCCTGTGGTTTGAAGTAAGGCGGTATCCTATCATCTTTGGAAATTAAAGGGAATCTTTTTTTCTCAGGCCCTAAAAGGCAAAGCGGTCACAGCTGCCTTTGGCTCTTGCCCCCTCTCACGAGCCACCCTCAAAGCAGCAGGGATTCCCGGCTGAAAGCACCTGCAGACTTGAAACGTGAGTTGTTTATGGACTATATTAAGTTATGTTTATAAAGGGAGTATTCTCATGAAAAGGGATCAGATAATCAGGATCATTCAGAAAAGGCTCGCGCTTGATGCTTCCGAGTTCCATGCGATTGAAAATAATCCCAGATTTCAGCGCCTGTTCGACAACGCCCTTGCCGCCTCCAGGTACAGGCTGGTGGCAGAGGTAATCGAATCCAGGGGCTGCCATTCGGGCCATACCGTGGGGCAGAGGATCATTTTTGATTCCACGGGAAATCTCCTTACCCGGGAGGCACCCGAGCGCGTCTGCTCATTTCTTTTGCCCAATCTGCTCCTTCTGGTAAACGTCTTTTTTGAAAACCTCATGAGCGGAAGGGACCCTAACGAGGTGATCTTCAACCGCACCGGCTGTTTCGACGTAGGTCCCGCCCGCGGCGGATGGGGCCATGTGGTAATGGAAATGAGGGCCGTAAAACAGGAGACTTAAAGTGCGAGCATATCGGAACCGGAAGGGACGGAAACATCCCTCATGAAGACCTATGACATAATCCGTTGTGAGGACGGGCTAAGCCGCAGATGCGATCATGAGCTGATTCAGGAAGAGCCCCTTTTGATCCGTGTTGACGGCTCTTCCTATTCGGTTATCATGCGGACGCCGGGTGAAGAGATACCCCATGCAGCCGGTTTCTGTCTCGGTGAAGGGCTTGTGGATGACCGGAGTGATTTTGCGGCAATAGGCTTCTGTGAGGATCTCGACCCGAATGTAGTGGATGTCGGACTCACACCTGAAAGAAGGGAAAAGGCCCATGACATGCTCAATCGAAGGGGCTTTATAAGCCAGACAAGCTGCGGCATCTGCGGAAAAGAGATGTTGAAGGACCTGTACCAGATCCTGACGCCCATAGAAGAGGATACCAAAATCGAGCTTGGCAGGGTCTTTGCCTGTATTGACATGCTTTCGAAAAATCAGATCTATTACCACAAGACCCGGGGCTGCCATGCCGCGATGCTCTTGGATTCCCGTTTTGACACATTGTCTTTTGCCGAAGATGTCGGCAGGCATAACGCCCTGGACAAGGCAATCGGGAAGCTCGTACTTGGTGGAGTTCTGCCGGATGCCTCAGTTCTGATTCTATCTTCCAGGATAAGTTACGAACTGGTGCAGAAGGCGGCCCGGGCCCGCCTGCCCGTTATAGTAGGCCTGTCCCGGCCTACGGCCCTTGCCGTTGAAATGGGCCGGTCTCTTAATATGACCCTGGCATGCACTGCAAAGGATTCCGAGCTGATAATCTTTTGTGGAGAAAAACGGATTATAAGAAAATAGTATTAAGTTGAAGGAAAATAAAGCGCCCTGGTTAAAACATAGGCTGCCTGCAGGGCCTCTGTAGGGCAAAGCGGAAAGCATTCCTTGCAGTCCCAGCACTCCTTGGCCGCTATCTCCGGGATGAAATTTATTTCTTTTCTCGTTCCTCTGTCTACAAATCCGACAGCGAACTTCTTTTTTACCTCTGCGCAGTATCTTACACAGAGACCGCAATGAATACAGAATGAGGCCTCTTTTTCAAAACGGTCTTTGTCTGCTCCATACTCTTTAGCCAGCTCCTTCAATTCAAAGGCATCCGGCGCGTGAGCCAGCAGCAGCTCCAGGATTAATTTTCGAATTCTATCCACCTTCTCGGATCTGGTTCTCACTATCAGATCCTGTTCCACCGGAAAAAGGCAGGAAGCAACGAGCCTTGTCCGGCCGCCGATTTCCGCCTCTACCGTGCAGATCCGGCAACCCCCGTAAGGCTCCAGTTTCTCGTGGTGGCAAAGTGTCGGGATAAATATACCCACACTTTGTGCCGCCTCCAAAATGGTCATTCCTTGGGTGGCTTTGACCTTTTTTCCATCAATCTTTAAAAGAATTTCACTCATTTTTGTTTACTCTTTCTGGCTATGGTTCTTTCCTCTTCAGGGATAGAAGGCGGTACAGGCTCGCCGGAAATCTTTTTAACCGCAGAAAAACGAGACGGGCAGACTTCAAAGCAGGTTCCGCACTTTGTGCATTTGTCCTGGTCGATTACATGGATCATATTCTTGCCTCCGATAATGGCCCCGGCAGGGCACTTCCTGCCGCAGATCATACAGGCCAGGCACTTATCCGGATCAATATGAAACGAGATCAGCTCCTTGCACGAAAGAGCCGGGCACCGCTTCTCCTTGATGTGCGCCTCATACTCTTCTCTGAAGTAGCGCAATGTGCTTAAAAACGGGTTGGCCGCGCTCTTTCCCAGGGCACAAAGGGAGGCCTCGCTCAGCAGTTCGGCTAACTCCTCCAAGAGCTCGATATCGCCCTCCCTTCCCTTTCCCAGGGTGATATTGGTGAGGATCTTGAGCATCTGCCTCATGCCTTCACGGCACGGCACGCATTTACCGCACGATTCATCGGTGAGGAAGTCAAGGAAGTACCTTGACACATCAACCATGCAGGTATCTTCATCCATTATAATCATCCCACCTGAGCCCATCATTGAACCGGCCTTGGTGAGTTCATCGAAACCGACTTCCAAATCCAGCAGTTCCTCAGGGATACATCCTCCGGACGGCCCTCCGGTCTGCACCGCCTTGAATCTCTTTCCCCCTGGGATTCCACCTCCTATCTTGTAGATAATATCTCTCAGGGTAGTGCCCATGGGTACTTCCACAAGGCCTGTATTGGTTATCTTACCGACCAGGGAGAAGATCTTCGTGCCCTTGCTTTTTTCGGTTCCGAATTGATTAAACCAGTCAGCGCCTTTATTGATGATAAGCGGCACATTGGCCCATGTCTCGACATTGTTCAAAACGCTCGGTTTATCCCACAGGCCCTTGACGTTTGAGCGGATATACTTGGGTCTGGGCTCTCCGGCCCTGCCTTCCAAAGCAGTCATCAGGGCGGTGGATTCACCGCAGACGAAGGCGCCGGCCCCCTGGTGCACTTTGACGATGAAATCAAAGCCTGAGCCGAGGATGTTTTCCCCGAGAAAGCCATACTCCTCGGCATTCCGGATAGCGAGGTTCACATTTTCAACCGCTAAGGGATATTCCTGTCGAACATAGATATAGCCCTCGTGGGAGCCGATGGCATAGGCGCCTATGGTCAACCCCTCCAGGATTGAATGAGGATTTCCCTCAAGAAGGCTCCTGTCCATATAAGCACCCGGGTCCCCTTCGTCCGCGTTGACGATCACATATTTTGTTTCATCAGGGGCATCGCGGGATCCCTCCCACTTTCTCCCTGCGGGAAAGCCGCCGCCGCCCCTGCCTCGCAGGTTGGATTTCTTGACTTCCTCAACCACCTCCTCCGAGGTCATCTCAGACAGGACCCTGGCCAATGCGGAATACCCTCCGATTGCCAGATAGTCATCAATGCTCTTGGGATCGATATTACCGTTTGAGCCGAAAACAAGCCGTTTCTGGTTCTTGTAAAAGGGGATTTCAGATTCATGAACTATCTTTTCATTGGTTTCGGGGTCGGTATAGAGCAACCGCTCTATGACCTTCTTTTCTTTTATGGTCTGGGAGACGATTTCAGGGACATCCTCAGGCTTTATTTGCAGGTAGCATATTTCCTCAGGGTGAATAACGATAATAGGACCCCTCTCACAAAAACCATGGCAACCGGTCTTCCTGATTTCGACCTCATCACTTAAGCCCTGTTTCTTTATCTCCTCTTCAAGACTCCGGGCCACATCACTGCTGCCGGAGGCATGGCAGGCAGATCCGGAACAGAGTGTAATACAGGGCTTATTCGGGTCTCTTTTCGACAATATGCCCTTTCTTAATTCTTCCAATTCAGAGGGCGAATTTAACCGTGGCATAATTTTACCTTATTCGTAGTTTTTTAAAACACCCGCCGTCCCGGCCGGAGTCATCTTACCATGAGTCTTACCGTCGATTTCCATCACCGGTCCCAAAGCGCAGCAGCCGAGGCAGTTAACGGTCTCCAGGCTGAATTTTAAATCCAGGTCCGTTTCACCCGGTTTAATTCCTGTCAGTTCCTGCATCGCGTCGAGCACACGCGGCGCCCCTCGAACATGACAGGCGGTGCCCATACAGATGTGAATCTCATGACGTCCCTTCGGAACCAGGCTGAAGGCCTTGTAAAAGGTAGCGATATGCTGTATCCGGGTTAAAGGGACCTCAAGTTTTTCGCTGACCCTGTCTAATGCCTCCTTGGGAAGCCAGTGATTTTCACTCTGAATGTCCAGTAATACCTGAATAAGGGAACTGGCTTCGCCTTTATGTTTGTCAATAATCTGATCGATTCTGCCGTTATCCATGGTCGCAGTCCTTATCCTCATCTTTCACCCTAGGCCAGGGCAAAACGTTTTCCGCCTTCATCGTACCTGACAAATCCCTGTCTTGAGGAACTGTTCATGTGTCTTGATACTTCAGATGGGTTCAGTCCCAGAATTTCAGAGATTTCTCCCGTTGAAAGGGGTTTTTCCCTGAGTAGCGACAAAATCTGGCTTATTGCCAGTTTTTCCGCGATTAATTCATTAAACAACCTGTCTAGCTCGTCACCGCCGAAAAATTTTCTATAGGTCTCTTTCGATTTGACAGGAACTCTCAGTCTCTCCCTTTCCACCAGTTTGATGTAAGGGACCAACCTATTAACCGCTTCAAGTTTAAACCTTAACCCGTTTTCATCTATCCCTTCGCTCGTGCCGAGCGGCCCCAGTTCCTTGATTTTTCTTCCAAAATCGCTGACAACCTCCGTAAACAGGATCCCGTCACCGGAAGACATAAATTCAATCCTTAACCGTTCAGGGTTAAGGCCTATCTGTTCCATTATTTTTCTGCATAAGAGCACCATGCCCAATGCATCGTAATTTCCCTGAGTAATGTAATTACATTCATTAAGACGGCAGCCGCCTATAAACACCCCGTCCATTCCGTTCAAAAAGGCCCGGATTACAAATGCCATGTCAACCCTGCCGGAACACATGACACGAATAAGCCTGGTCTCGGTCGTATATTGTAGCCTGGAAACTCCAGCCATATCAGCAGCGCCGTAAGCTCACCAATGGCATACGAAACCTAATATCCTGGGTTTAAATTTGGCTCCTGCGCTCATGTGTTTTCACCTCTTTTATTGCTCATTGAAAAACAAAGGCTGTCAGACCTTTATCAAAGACAGTACGCCTTGCACCCTGTCCCTTGAGCCTGTTAATCAGTCCTCACCCAAAATTATCCTTTTACGGATTCGCGCTTTCAGCAGTCAGATTTCAGCGATCAGCAAAAAATGCATATCGACTAATTGGGCTGAGTGCTGATAGCTGATAGCTGGACGTCCCATCCTGAAATCTCTGATTTCCGGATGGGCGTTAATTACACATCTCCAACAGCGGCATCCATTTGACGAATAATCTCCTCATCTGAAACCGCCGCATCGATCTGGCTGAAGATTTCATCATTGGTAAAGTGCTTTAGAAAAATGGCGTTTGTCGGGCACTTGGCGTTGCACACACCATCTCCTTTACAGAGAACGGGATTAACCCACGCCTTTCTGCCTTGAGTTGTATCACGAAACTCTATGGCGCCGTAGGAACAAGCCGTAATACATGCCCCGCACGATACGCAATCATCCTCCCTTACCTCGCAGACGGAACCGGAGGCAGTGACTGAATCCTGTGAGAGAAGGGCAATGGCGCGCCCGGCAGCCCCATAGGACTGGTTAATAGCCTCAGATATATGTTTGGGGTAGTGGGCTGTTCCACACAGAAAGACACCTTCCGTGGCAAAATCAACAGGTCTTAATTTGACATGGGCTTCCTTGAAAAAACCATCCGGCCCTAGAGTGACCTTGAACAGTTCAGATACTTCTTTGCTTTTCTTTGAAGGAATAACCGCTGCAGATAAAACAAGATAATCCGCATCAACAGCCAGCTTCCGGCCTAAGATCGGATCAGTTACAGCCACCCTTAAAACCGGCCCTCCCTCTCCCTCGGCAGGCTCCACCTCGGGCTTGTCATCCGGCTCATAACGGATAAACTTCACATCCTTTTCCGAGGCTTCACGGTAATAATCCTCCATTAGCCCGTACGTTCTCATATCCCGAAACAGGACATAGATATCCATGCCGGGGTTTATTTCCTTCAATTTCAAGGCGTTCTTTACGGCCTGGCTGCAACATACCCTGGCGCAATAATTTCTCTCTTCATTTCTGCAGCCTACACATTGAATCATCACGACAGTTTGTGCATTAACCAGTTTTTCGTTTTCTTCGAAGATCTGTTCCTCCAGCTCCAGCTGGGTCATGACCCTTTCATCTTCATCATAAAGGTATTCAGTGGGTCTGTATTCATCAGCACCAACAGCAATGACGGCCGCCCCATGTTTTATCTCAGTTAGACCTCTTTCCGATTTTACCCTGGTTACGAAGTTCCCGACATAACCGGCAGCATCCGTAATAGAGCTATTAAGGTATACATGTATCAAGGGATGCTGATAAACCTTCCGTACAAGATCACGTAAATATGCCTGAACATCCAGCCCTTCCAGGGTGTAATGGATCCTTCTTGCTATTCCCCCTAAGTCCGACTCCTTTTCCACCAAGTAAACCTCATGCCCCTGCCTGGCTATGGACAGAGCACAATTCATGCCGGCGATACCTCCCCCCACCACTAACGCGGTCTTGTTTACCGGCAGATCAATTTCCTGCAAAGATTCCAGATGGCACGCTCGAGCTGTTCCCATTCGTACCAGATCCTTTGCCTTTTGGGTGGACTCTTCAGGTTCTTTGGAGTGGACCCAGGAGTTATGCTCCCTGATATTAGTCATTTCCAGAAGATATTGATTGATTCCCGCTTCCCGGACGGTGTCCCGGAACAGCGGTTCAAGTGTCCTCGGACTGCAGGCGGCGACAACCACTCGATTAAGCCCTTTTTCCTTTGCAATATCTGCTATTTCTTTGGCGGAATTGGTGGTACATGAAAAGAGCTGCTCCTGAGCGTAGGCAACATTAGGCAGGGTCAAGGCATAGTCAACCACGGAAGTAACATCCACCACCCTCCCGATATTGGCGCCGCAATGACACACAAAAACTCCTACCCTCGGCTTTTCTTCTGACACATCCCTTTCAGCGGGATATATCCTTTCCTGTGTCAGTTTCCCCCTTCTGTAGTCGAGGATCTCACCACACTGGGATCCGGCTCCGCTGGCCGTAATGACGGACTCGGGGATGTCCAGCGGGCCCTGAAAGGCTCCGCTCACAAAAATTCCCGGACAGGATGTCTCAATCGGATTAACGGGATTGGTTTTACAGAAGTTGTGAGAAGTAAGCTCTATTTTGAACATTTCCGCCAGCTCATTATGATCGGCAGGAGGATTTAATCCGACAGACAACACCACCAGATCGAATTCTTCCTCTTTTACCCCCTCGTCGGAAGTAGCATATCTTAGGGTCACATTCCTGGTTCCGGGGATCTCTTTTCCTATTGATACGTAGCTTCTTACAAACCTGACGCCCGGCAGATCAGCGGCCCGTTGATAATATGTCTCAAAGTCCTTGCCATGGGAACGAATATCGTTGTGGAATATGGTACACTCCACATCAGGATAATGATCTTTCGTCAAAAGCACCTGTTTCTGGGTATAGGTGCAACATACGGCCGAACAATAGCTGTTATCCCCCTCGGTAACCCGTCTTGAACCTACGCATTGGATCCATGCTATCTTATGGGGATGTTTATCGTCTGAAGGCCTCCTTACCTCACCCTCATATGGTCCGGTCGCAGACAGTAACCGTTCAAAGTCAAGACTGGTTACCACGTTCGGCATCGTTCGATAGCCATACTCATCGTTCACCCCGGGATCAAACGGCTCAAAGCCCGGAGACAGGAGTATCGCTCCTACCTTTACTTCCATCTTTTCCGGCTGCTGGCTGAAATCTATGGCGCCGTTCTCACAAACCGCTTCACAAATACGGCATTTCTTCTCTTTAAGATAGAGACAGTTTTCATCTATATAGCTGATAAGAGGAACTGCTATGGAAAAGTATATATGGACGGCCTTATTCGTGGACAATTCCTGATTATACGGATCAGGAATCAAAACCGGGCAGTATTCGGCACAGGTGGCACAGCCGGTACACTTATCCTCGATAATGTATCTGGGCTTTTTTATCAGGGTTACCCTGAAATCACCCTTTTGCCCTTCTACGTCTTCAACTTCCGTATAGGTCAGTATTTCGATATTTGCATGACGGTCGGCCTCGACCATTTTGGGTGCAAGTATTCATGTGGAGCACTCATTGGTGGGGAACGTCTTGTCAAGCTGACCCATATGGCCGCCGACCGACGGTCCCTTCTCGATCAAATAGACCTTAAAACCGGCAGTGGCAAGATCAAGAGAGGCCTGAATCCCGCTGATCCCTCCTCCCACAACCATTACGTCTGCAAAATTACCTGATCCAAGACCTTTACGAAGCTGTTCAATTTGTTCTTTTCCCACGTCCGTCCGCCTTTATCAGATTTAAAGACCCTAAAAATCATCCGTATCCGGAATTAACCCGTTTCATGATAAGCGCTAAATCACTTCCTGAACGATTTCGGTTATGTCCTTGATCTCTATTTTTTCGTCCACACCCATGGTGATTCTGCTGTCTTCAAACATGGTAATACAGTATGGGCAGGCCGTAGCCAGCACCTCAGCCCCCACGCCCATGGCCTGCTCTATTCTGAGGTCGGAGAATCTTTCACCCTTTTTAGTCTCCATCCAGACCCTGCCGCCTCCCCCTCCGCAGCAGAGGCTGTCCGCCCGGGAGTCAGGCATCTCATTCAGCTCCAGACCGGGTATCTTCTTCAAGACCTCCCTCGGCTCGTCATATATGCCGTTATGCCGACCCAGGTAACAGGGATCATGATAGGTGATTTTTTTGGCGTACTCCTTGTTAAGCTCAAGCCTTCCCTCATTAATAAGCTCAAACAGGTATTGAGATATATGAATCACCTCAAAATTCACCATAAATTGGGGATATTCGTTTTTAAAGGTATGATAACAGTGAGGAGAATTAACAAGTATTCTTTTTACCCCATTATCGACAAACGTTTTGATATTTTCCTTAGCCAAACGTTTAAACAGTTCTTCATCACCGGTCTTGCGGATACTTTCTCCACAGCAGTTCTCCTGTTCACCTAATATCCCGAAATCCACCCCTGCCCGTTTTAGGATATCGGCTGTGGCCTGAGCCACTTTTTTCAACCTCGGGTCATAGCTGGGATAACAGCCGGGGAAATATAACACTTCCATTTCGTCGGTAAATTTTTTTACGGAAATGCCTTTTGCCCAATCGCCCCTCATTTTGCGTTCTTCACCAAAGGGATTTCCTTCACCCGTGAGGCCTCCGACCGCAGTACGGAAAGGCTTTACAGAGTCCGGGAAAACGCCGTATTCCGTGGCTATTCTGCGTAAGGCTATCCCGGATTCTATCTGCTGTACGTCCCTGGGACACTGCTGAGGGCATCTTCCGCAGGTCGTACAAAGCCACATATCTTCATTCTCTATTTCAGTAAAACCGAACACAGCCTGCCGGACCAGCTTGCGCATGCTGAAGGTTCTAACCCTGTTCCATGGACAAACCGTATCACATAATCCGCATTGAAAGCATCTCTTGAAGGCGTCTCCGCCGCTTTCCTTTATAACATCGACGATCTCTTTGTAATCGGCTACATTCTCCACGCTCTTTCTCTTTCGCCTTGATGTTTCAGCCCTGCTTTGCCTCGCTCATTCTGGCAATGGTATCCATTATCTTGTCCAATCCATATTTGTCCGCCAGCGATTCCAGCCCTATCTCCAGTTCCTCCAGGGGCTCATCTTCTTCCACTTCCTCTTCCCTTTCTTCGTAAGTAAGAGCATCGGTTATGCACCACTTAACGCACAGCGGCTCATCCTCGCCTTCGCACATATCGCATTTCAGGGGGAGACCGGAATCGGGTTCCTTGAAAAGATCCCTGGACGGGCAGGAAGCCCTGCAGAAGGCACACTCTTCATACTCTTTTCCGTCAATCACATATCTGTCTCTTCCCATGCATTCGGAGGGAGTATACTCACCCGCGTAAACAGGGATATAGACATCTCTGAGGGGATCGCGAATCACCCTGATGCGGGATCTGGCCGGATTATTGCTGCTGTATTTCGGTTCAGAGTGAAAGGCTGAGCAGATGACCTCACAGGCCCGGCAACCGTTGCATAAATCAGCATCAATTTTAATCGTCTTAATGATTTTCTTTTTTTTCTCGACCATGACGGCTACCACCTCTTCACTTTAGTTGTTCTCTTCTTCCGCATTAGTCCCTTTGGAAGGCTCATCTTCACTATCCGTCAAAATCCCCCTCTCTGCAAAATCTTTGCTCACGTAATCCAATCCCAGCTCATGCAGAGACTCTCTGGTAGGGATACCCTCGTTGTTCCAACCCCTGAACCTGTAATAGGTATCCAGGAGTTCCTTTTCAAGTTCCGGAAATCTTTTCTTCCAGTGGTCCTCCGGAGGCTTCTCATCTTTTCTTCTCATGCCTCTTCGTATATTAACGGCCCTCACCAAAGTCCGGTATCTTCTGGCCGCCTGTGTCAGCTTGTCCTCATCCATATCGATCCCGGCCCCTGCCGAGATAAATTTCGGGTAATTGTGTATATGATAAGGGGGTTTAAGCGGAAATGACGATAAACCGGCGCACATGCCGAGCGCGTCATCGATGTAGTGCATCCTCTCCTGCCAGTCGACGATATCGCAGCACATCTCAACCGTCGGGTAATAGGGGATGGAGTTTTCTCCGCGCATTTCCCAGTCCACAAAGTACTGTTTAAATTTTTCATCCGGAACATGGTGCCAGTCCTTTACAAACTCTTCCCTGTGCTCTCTTTTGGGAAAAGGCGCCTGGGGGAACTGCCCTTCAATCTGGGTGATGTTTATCTTCTCGCCGGTGCAATACATCAGGAAATATATGGGATTCAGCATTGACAGTTTAAGAGGCAGCTGCTCATGCTTCTTTATGTTGTTATGGGCATATTCCTCCGCGCCCTTGCCGATCTGTCGGGCCGCCCAGTAGGTACCATTTGCCAGGACATCTCCTATCCCTTCCCGCCGGACAATCCGGTCGAGCAGCCAGTAAAATCTTCCTTTGTTATCGGAGGGCATCCCGGGAAAATCATCATCCGTTAAGATGCCGTTTTCGTAAAGTTCAAGGGCGAATGCCATCACCTGCGGGGTTGAGTATCCGTCCACACCATATTCCGTAGCACTTTGGGCGATACCCAGACCGAATTCCAGGTCTGCGAAGGCCGCCATGGTATAGGTCAGCTTGGAGAAACATTTCATCATGTATGTTGGAATTCCCGGCATGGAGATGGTTGCCCCGCATTTCATCGGACAATTGTAGCAGCTGACCAGCCTCCTCCGCGAGTTTTCAAGTGTCTCCATCCATTGAGCTGCGATTTCCTCATTCCAAAAATCTTTTCTGCGCACACGGGAATTGCCCCACATGAAATTCTCGGTGTGCCATTTCTCGTCATGGACCTTCATCTCCTGCGGTGAGCCAAGCCCGGCCAAAATGGGCATTACCCCCGGAATAGGTCTTTCGTTTCTCCATTTGATATATTCCAGCACCTCGCTGCACAGTTCCATGAATTCAGCAGGCCGTGCGACATTGATGTCCCTTGTCCCCCGAACGGCTATAGCCTTTAACCCTTTGTCTCCCATAACCGCGCCTATGCCCCCCCGGCTGGCACTGGACCTGCCCTGCTCGATGGAAGCGAAATAGACCCTGTTTTCACCGGCCAGGCCGATAGCCGCCACCTGCGCCTTCGGCTCATTCAACTCCTGACGAATAAGTTCTTCAGTTTCAAGAGCGCCTTTTCCCTTCAGATGGGAGGCATCGCGTATTTCCACCTTGTCATTGTTTATCCACAAATAAACCAGTTCGGGGGACTTGCCGCGAATGACCACCTTGTCGTAACCGGCATATTTCAACTCAGGCGCCCAAAACCCCCCCATCATTGAAAATGCCATTAACTTGGTCTGAGGTGAAATGGTGGAAACAATGGTACGATTACAACCGGTAGCGGGTGTGCCGCACAGAAGACCGGCGCTGAATATTAACAGATTATCAGGAGAAAAGGGTTCAACTTCAGGGGGAACCCTGTCCCACAATATCTTGGCGTTCGTACCCAGGCCCCCCAGATAAAGTTCGGTATCTCTCGGGTCGGTTTCTTCCCTCTCAATGCTTCCCCGGGACAGATCAATCTCCAGATTAAACCCTGTCTCTGCGTACCTCATTTTTTTCCCCTTCTGGCTGACCCGAATCCGCAGACAGCCCTTCCCTTAATCACGGATTGCAGGCACTTAACAAAAAACTGTCTTCACCACTCAAAACTTCAATAGACCGCAAATAACACATACTCAGAGGATCCCGGAAAATCAGTGGTCCAGGTCCCTGCTGAGGTTTATGAAGTTGCTCCTGTCAAATCCAAGGGTCTTGAAAAAGGACAGGAGATCCGCCGAATCCCACCTTACAGAGGTAAAGATCCTACTTATGCCCTGCTCACCGCATACCCTGAAGATCTCTTCAGCAAGCTTCACGCCTATACCCTGTCCCATGAATCCGGGTGACACACCCATGGTGGCGATCCACGCACTTTTTTCAAGCCCGAA
>Ga0272441_10001651_pt1 | contig 47128 bp, 32 predicted proteins | sample SSMProp6N_FD_193582 | JGI IMG/M metagenome (GOLD analysis project Ga0272441, IMG submission 193582) | Marine sediment archaeal communities from Little Sippewissett salt marsh, Falmouth, MA, United States - SSM-Prop-6N | ecosystem: Environmental > Aquatic > Marine > Wetlands > Sediment ... | reverse complement strand
TTTATTGCTGAGCAATCACAGAGCGACATTCAATTCGACGACGTTAATTCTTCTTTGATTACCTCGGACCGATGTCTTCGTTTACGGTGCCAATCGGCGGGCGACAACATGAAATTCTTTCTGACGTATAAGGGAGCAAAAGAAAAGAGCGATTTTAAACAGCGCCAGGAGATCGAGATCGAAATCAGCAGCGCCGAGCTGGCAGAGAAATTGCTCCAGGCTTTAGGTTATCAGAAAGTTCTCGTTGTCGAGAAGAAACGCCGGCTCTGGCGCTTGGATCGTTGCGATGTGGCTCTGGACCAGCTACCGCAACTCGGAAGTTTCGTTGAGATCGAAGGACCTGATAGCGAGACAATCGCCCGAGTGCAAAACCGTTTGGGATTGGCCCATGTGCCCTCCATCACGAAGAGCTATCCCCAGATGATTCAAGAAAAATCCAACCGTTGCAAGTGATAAATCCTGTTGTTCAAACTGATCCATTCGTTACACTGTACTTAATATGAAACCAGACGATGGCTATATAACTTTTATCATCAATCCCAAGGCCGGCGCAACCAGCAGCAAGGTCCTGGGCCGTCGCTTCGAGCGATACCTTCGCAAACAGGGATTCAAAGTTCGATGCTGCTTGACGACGTCTCTTGAAAATGCCTGCGAGCTGGCGACCTATGCCGCAACCCATCCGGATTGTGCCTTAGTCGTCGGGATAGGGGGGGACGGTACGATTCGCGAGGTGGCTCATGGTCTGGAGGGAAGCGACAAACCGTTGCTCATTATTCCCCAGGGCACGGAAAATCTTCTGGCTAATGAACTGGGTTTCGACGAACGACTTAAAACGATCGTTAGAACATTCGAAGCGGGATACACCCGGCCGCTGGATCTGGGCAGCGCGAACGGGAGATGTTTTACCTCGATTGCGGGTTTCGGCTTCGACGGCGAGGTCGTCCGAAAGATGAGCGTGCAGCGTGCCGGCCATATCGACCACTTCGATTACTTCTGGCCGATCTGGCGAACGTTCTGGGAGTACAAATTCGAACCGATGCGCGTCGAGGTGGACGGCGAAGAAATTTTCGACGGCGCCGGCCTGGTTTTCGTGGGCAACATTTCCCGGTACGCCATCGGCCTGCAGATTTTACACTACGCCGATTTCGGGGATGGCTTATTGGATGTGTGTGTTTACAAATGTGCGTCTCAGCTTCACCTCATGAAACATTCGTTCTTAACCATAGTGAAACACCATGCCAACCGGGGCGACGTCATTTACAGGCAGGGGAAAAACATTCTTGTCAGTTCTAATAGGCGCGTTATCCAAACGGAAATCGACGGCGATCCGGGTCCGCCTCTGCCGGTGCAGATCGACGTCATCCGCCATGCCGTTCGCTGCATGGTGCCGGAAGATGGAAAACCCGCGGGCATACGGACGCGAATCGTCAGAGCGATAGGGTAAGTCAAAGTGTCTAACATGTGAAGTGACTGAAGTGAACGAAACTTAGTATTGATCATGGTACATGTGAAAAATGGATTTTAAAATCGGTCATATTGATATTGGCAGCGATGTACCTTTGTTCGTTATGGCCGGGCCGTGTGTTATTGAGAGCAAGCCACTTTGCCTGGACATCGCCGGGAGACTACTCGATATTAGTCGCAAAACCGAGGTGCCCATTATCTTCAAGGCCAGCTTTGATAAGGCAAATCGTTCCAGCTATCACAGCTTCCGGGGACCGGGTCTTGAGAAGGGCCTGGACATTCTCTCAGCCGTGCGCAAGGAGACGACGTTACCCGTCTTGACTGACGTGCACGAAGCAGGCCAGGCCGAGCCGGTCGGCCGGGTTGTGGATTGTCTTCAGATACCCGCTTTTCTATGCAGGCAGACCGATTTGCTTTGTGCCTGCGCGCAGACCGGCAGGCCTATTAACATTAAGAAGGGCCAGTTTCTCTCCCCGGAAGAAATGAAAAACGCGGTCGAAAAAATCAGAGCCTGCAACAATGAACAAATCATGCTGACCGAGCGCGGCACCTTCTTCGGCTACAACCGTCTCGTCAATGACATGACCGCGATTGACAGCATGAAAAAGCTGGGTTGTCCGGCTGTTTTCGATGCCACGCATAGCACGCAGCAACCGGGCGGTCTCGGGCGGGCCAGCGCGGGACGGCGCGAGATGGCTCCGCTCCTTGCCAGAGCCGCCATCGCCGCCGGGGCTGACGGCCTTTTCGTCGAAGTGCACCCGGAACCGGAAAAGGCTCAATCGGACGCCGCTTGCATCATGCCGTTGGATTGGCTCGAAGGATTATTGTCGGTCTGCAAAAAAATATTCACTGTTGTGCGAGGAACGTGTCGTGAGTGAAAAAAAGAAATTCTTGTACGGCCCCGTGCCTTCTCGAAGGCTGGGGCGAAGTTTTGGCATTGATATCGTGCCCATGAAAATCTGTACGCTCGATTGCATCTATTGTCAGCTCGGCCGTACGCCTGAAACGACGACCGCGCGAAGAGCGTATGCGCCCGTCGATGAGATACTGGCCGAACTTAAGGAGGCGTTATCCGAAAAGGTGGAGGCGGATTTTATCACGATCGCTGGTTCCGGGGAGCCGACGCTTCATGCCCAGCTCGGCAGACTCATCGAAGGCATAAAAGCGCTTACTAATATTACGGTCGCCGTCCTGACGAACGGTACACTTCTATACAGAGCCGAGGTGCGCGCCGATTGCGCCAAGGCTGATGTGGTGATGCCGTCTCTCGATGCCGGAGACGAGCGGACTTTCAGAAAAATCAACCGCCCAAACCGCGATATCAGCATTAGAAACGTCATTTCCGGGCTATGTCATCTCCGTGCGGAATTCAGCGGGCAAATCTGGCTCGAAGTATTTCTGATTGAATCGGTCAATACAGGTGACGAGCAAATCGCCAGTATTAAAAACGCGATTGACCTCATTAAGCCTGATAAAATCCATCTCAATACGGCTGTTCGACCCACTGCACAACCCGACATCAGGCGGCTGGACGCCGCGCGACTGGAGACTATCGCCGAGCGTCTCGGTCCCCATTGTGAGGTCATTGCGGATTTCTCAAAGGCCCGGAGCCAGCCGTCTTCCTCTACCGATTCAGAAGGGACCGTTTCGCCTGACAACATGCGAAGCTCGACGGCCTCCGCTTTGCTATCAATGCTGAAACGCAGACCCTGCTCGCTGAGTGATATTTGTGCCGGTTTGGATATCAAACCTAATGACGCCCTCAAGCACATCAGCGAGCTTCAGGAAAGCGGTTTCATTCATACCGAAAGAAGAGACGGAAAGGTCTTCTTCAAAAGCTCGCTATAATGGAAAGCACTCAGTCTGAGTGACAACCGTTGCATAAATTTCCCCAAATTTACTCCTAATTTTCTCATATTTATACCCATTTTGTAAAGCCAGAACTCGGATTGGCCGATAAAAGCCTTGTGACGTTTTTCAGAGCGTTGATTTTATCACGTATTCTGAAAGGACAAGGATGACGCACGAACGGACTCATGGGGCTTTCAAGATTAGACCGATAAGTCGTTCAGTTCACAAGATCATTAGTTCGGCGAAGTGACACCGATGGGTTAGTTTGGGATCGAAACGAATGTCAATAACGAAACGGCAACTTGCTCTGAACAAGGGATCGGAAAAATATATTTTTCGATACGACGATGGAATGGAAGACACCCTGCTCGATGCACTGATCGAACAGGCTCAAGACAAGCGGACGAACTTTGACTGGTTCGACGCCGCGGTGCTCAGTTTCAAGCTGACGCGATCCTTGATCGGTCAGGCCAACGAACTCTTGAGTGAAAAGCCGGACGTCCAGTTCCATGCGAATGGATCTTAGTCTGTCACGGTATCGAAAATAACCGTTGTGGTTTTAAAACATTGTCACAAGAACCGGTATGATTAAATAGATAGATGGGTACATTATGGAAGACAGCATTATCATCCAGAAGTTCTTAGATTACCTGAAGTTTGAGAGGCGGTTCTCCGAGCATACGGCGAAATGTTACGGGGCGGACCTGACACAGTTCTGCGATTTTCTCAAGGATCGATCGGAAGGTCCTTCGAGAGAGGAGCACCACATGTCGGCGCACCACCACGAAGGCGACCTGGCCACCGCCGTAGCGACGCAGGTGGATATCAACATCGACCGGTTGCTCATGACGACCCAGACGGATTCCGTGCGATCGTACCTGGCGTTTCTCAACGAGAAACAGTATTCGAAAGCGACGATCGCGCGAAAGCTCGCCACGCTCCGCAGCTTTTATAAATTCCTCGTTAAGCGAAACCATATCACGTCGAATCCGGTCGTGTCTATTCGGACGCCGAAGCAGGAAAAGAAACTCCCGCGTCACCTCGAGTACGAGGAAGTGAAAAGACTGCTCAATACACCGCCGGTCAACACGTGGCTGGGTGCGCGGGACAGGGCCATCCTCGAAACGCTTTACAGCACCGGCATCCGCGTCAGCGAGCTGGTCGCGCTCAACATGGACGACATCGACTTCCTCGGAGAAGTCGTGCACATCCGGGGCAAAGGGAAAAAGGAAAGAATCGCTCCCATCGGATCGTCGGCGCTGCAGGTCATTCAGCATTATATGGAATATCGAAACAAGCGGGCGCAAAGCAACAGCAATTTCGACTCGAAGGTCTTGTTCGTCAACAAGCACGGGCGGCGACTGAGCACGCGAAGCGTTCGCCGCAAGATGGACAAGTATTTGAAGATGGCCGGGCTCGATCCGGCGATCAGCCCGCACACCCTGCGGCACAGTTTCGCCACGCACATGCTCAACAACGGCGCCGACCTGAGAAGCGTCCAGGAATTGCTCGGACATCAATCGCTGTCAACGACGCAAATCTATACGCATCTGACCACGTCAAAACTTAAAGAGGTGTACGACGGCGCGCATCCTCGAAATAACGGTCACGATGCGGACGAGTATGCCGATTAAAAATTCGAAGAGCTTTACACTCTTTTTTCGATGATCCCGATTTAATCAATCATCAAAACAGGGCCCATGCCGGAAAACCGACATGGGCCCCAGATATGTTTTCATTTCACCCTTACGCAGCGTTATGAATCATCCGATGCATTCTCAGGGTCGGTATAGCCGGATATCGTCCACGAACACCGTCCCCGAACCGCCGGCGCCGGCCGTTCCGGATTTTGTTCCCAGACCAATCGCGATCTGATCGACATTGCCTAAATTGGTGCCTTGATCGGCGAAGGCCTGGAGCGGGATGCGCCACTCGGTCCAGATGCTGGCCGTCGCGACACTCGGGTCTTCATTGGCTACGACTGCCGGCGCACCGGCGGCGTTGGCGATGGATACATAAAGCGGCTCGGCCGCGTTCGCGGAACCGCCGCGAACCCAAAGCGACAATTCGCTCACGCCCGCCGCCGTCCAGTCGCGTCGATCCGTTAACGTCACTGCGGCCTCGGAATTCGTTACACCGGCTTCGTTGACGTACATCAGCGGCATGGACTGGATCCCGCCGTGCACGATCGTCTGCTCGGCATACGGCGGCATGAGGTAGCCGACCTGCGCGCCGTTATCGGCGACGCCGAAACCGTCAATCCAATGTTGCCAGATGGCCTGGTTGTTCGGATCATCATCAGTGTAGCTCTCGAAATCCTCGACCAGCAGATAAGCACCGACCGTGAAATTCCAGACGGGGCCTTTCACCGTATTCGCGTTATAGACCTCATCTACGCGCCAATAGTACGTGCTGTCCGCTTCGAGCAATCCGGCGTCATAACTTTCGGCGCCGAGCGCCCGGGCGCCTTTGTATTCGGGCGAGCTCGTATCGGCGCTGCGCACGGCGTCCTTATCCGATCCGAGATAAATCTCGTGGGACGCCGCATTATCCGCTGCTGTCCAGTTCAGGACGGTCGCCATCGTCACATCGGTCTCGCTGTTGGCCGGCTGCGGATTTCCAACAGCGCCCGGCGTCGTAAAGGTCCAGACGTCGCCTGGATACGTTCCGGCGCCGTCAAACTCATCCACCCGCCAGTAGTACACTTTCTCCGCCTCGAGCGGACCGGGATCGAAGCTCGTTGTCCCCGCGGGGGTGCCGACGGCGGCGTTGGCCACCGTATCGTAATCGTCGCCGAAATACACGGTATGCAACTTTGAACCATAGCCGGCGGTCCACGTTAAAGTCACTGTGGTTTCCGCAATGCCGGAACCATCGGCCGGGACCGGATCGTACGCCGTCTTCGGTGGAAGTGAGAAGCTCCAGATCGGTCCCTTCCACGGGCTGTCCGGATTCGCTTCGTTGACTTCGTCGATTCGCCAGTAGTACGTCGTTCCCGGCGCGAGACCTTCGGGGTAGGGGTAACCGGGGAAACCAACAATCAACATCGTCGCGGCCTGGTTGGCCTGGTAAACATCCGAATCCCGGGTGGCGTCATTCACCGCGTCGTAATCATCGCCGATGTACACATCATGCGAGAGGGCGAATTCTCCCGCACGCCACATCAAAGTCACCCAGGTATCCAAGTTGACGGCTCCATCCTTCGGCGTGGGGCCGGAGGCATAGGGGAACGGTTCGCCTTGCATCGCCGAAAGAATCTCAACGGCGCTCAAGGAACGATCGTAAAGCTTGACTTCATCGAGAAGGCCGCAAAAGGCCTCATAAGGGCCGGAGCTCCCGTCATTGCCGATGTTGGCGATCGGATGAAGAGCCCCTAATCCCGCATACGTTCCGCCTGAGACTTCCTCGCCGTCCACATACACTGCGTAATTGCCGTTGTCCCAGGTCAGCGCCACATGGAGCCATTGCTCCAAAGGCATTTCCATAATATCCACATCATGCGCGTGGGCGCCCCCCAATCCGATGTCCAGAAGCGTCGAAGGCGTAGTCCCTTCTTGCATATAGATCTGAATACGATTGGTCCACTGCGGCTGGGTCGTATGACCAAAGAAATACCGACCGGATGTCTCGGGCTGTGGATCGAATAGAAGGCCCCACATAGCCACCGTTCCCGACGTCGCCGACATACCTGTTGTTTCAAACTCAACGCAGGCGTCATCCGGCACGCCTGGAAATGACAAAGCGCCGCCGAACTTGCCTGCCGACCATACGAGGTCGTCGCCGATCAACGTGCCGTCATTGTCCGCCCCGGCCATATCGGCGGCCGTCGTGCCCGACGCTTCATCGAATTTCCAGTATCCGACGAGCCCATCTTGTCCCACGGCGGGAAGACCGAATCCCACTAAGATGGCAAGAGTTGCCCAAAAGACCAGTTTTCTGCACATAATAATCCTCCATTCAAAAAGTGTTAGAAAATGAGTTTTTTCACAAAGTCCACCTCAAGACGTGAAATCGACGCATTCACGCCGTGTGTTTTACATAAAAGCTCCTCACAGGCTGAAAAGACGCAAAACCATGAAAGCACAGACCGTCCTTTGATACTCAATTTATACCAAATAAACGGTCTTTCTGTCAAATAATAAATGCAAAAATAACGGACGTAACGATTTAAGTCCGGGCGTGAAAAGGGGATTACTTCTGGCTTCTCAGCGTGAAATGGGACGTGAGGCGGCTGCCGTTCGGGCACAAACAGGTGACCTGGAGGATGTAGTTTTGATTGCCTGCCTGCTCCAGCGGCAAATCGAATTGATACGTGCGCAGGAAATTGTTCCAGGAGTCGTTGTTCGTTACCGGATCGGTCAAATCGATGTCTTCCCAAATGGCGATCCGTTTGCCCTTCGGATTTGCAGAGCGCTGCACATATTCGTATAACTCGATCCGAAAAATTCCCGGGGATATAATCTGCGAGCCAAAGGCATCCAGCAAACTCACATAGAGGTTCAGCCGGGCCCTCTGGACACTGCCCGAGGCAACAAGCTCGGTCAACGGAAGGATATCGATCTTCGTGGGGGCAAAACGCGCGTAGAAGGACGAAACATCATGGTCCTTTTTCACCGGAGTTGGGATCTGAGGAGGGCGTGACGCCGGTTGGCAGCCTGTAAGGATCAGGAATAAACACAAAATCACTCGAAAGTAAATGCGACCCGATGGCATGCTCACAAATCCTCATCCAGCAAATGACCCAGACGGTATTTCTTCGTTCTGAGGTAATTGATATTGTGCTTGCCCGGCTTGGCCCTGAGCGGTATTTGCTCGACAATCTTGATGCCGTACACCTCAAGACGGTTGACCTTCTTGGGATTATTGGTCAAGATCCGAATGTTTCGCAAACCCAGGTCCCGGCAAATCTGGGCGCCGATCCCATAATCACGCCGGTCCGCTCTGAACCCCAACTGCAAATTCGCATCGACCGTATCGAGGCCCTCCTCCTGGAGCTTGTACGCGCGCAGTTTGTTCGCCAGACCAATACCTCGGCCTTCCTGGCGCAGGTAAATCAAAGCCCCTTCACCGACCTGTTCGATCATTTTCATCGCGGTGATGAGTTGATAGCCGCATTCACAACGCTGTGAGTGAAACAAGTCCCCCGTCAAGCACTCCGAATGCACTCGGACCAATACCGGCTCGTCGTGCTCGATCGGCTTGCCCGCGTCGTCAAGCTGGCCAATACTTCCCTTACACAGCGCCAGGTGCGGCTCGGCCGACGTGACACTCTCATAGTCAATCAGTTTAAATTCACCATAGTCGGTCGGGAGATTGATATAATCAAGACGTTTAATCTGGCTTTCGCGCTGTAAGCGATATTCGACGAGCTTGGCTACGGAGGCGATTTTCAGATGATGCGTCTGGCAGAAGGTCAATAATTCCGGCACGCGTGCCATTGAACCGTCTTCATTCATGACTTCGCAGATGACTCCGGCCGGTTTCAGTCCCGCCAAACGCATCAGATCCACGGCGCCCTCGGTCTGTCCCGCCCGGACGAGCACGCCGCCTTCCCGGGCGCGCAAGGGAAAAATATGCCCCGGACGAATTAGGTCGCTCGATCTGGCGTTATCCGCAATGGCCGCTTGAATGGTCTTGGCCCGGTCCGCGGCGCTGATCCCCGTGGTCACGCCTTCGGCGGCGTCGATACTTACAGTAAAGGCCGTCTCGAAACGGGCGGTGTTTTCCACCGTCTGGGGATAGAGTCCCAACGAATCACATTTCTCGGCCGTCAGCGGCAGACAAATCAACCCCCGACCGAATTTGGCCATGAAATTGACAATCTCCGGGGTCACGTGCTCGGCCGCGCAAAGCAGGTCGCCTTCGTTCTCGCGGTCTTCCGCATCAACAAGTACGATCATACGACCCTGGCGAAGTTCCTCAAGGACGTCCGGAATTTCACTAAATGTTAGAGACACCTATACATCCTCAGTTTAAACCACTGGATATAATGCAACAGAAACACCTATGCCTTCGGCCTTTTACGTTCCTGAAACGATACATCATTTTTACCGCTTAGCTTCCATTTTTGTTCGCCAAGCCTTGTTCATACGCCTCAATATAGCGACTTCCATCGCGAATGTAAATAAGCGTTGCCAAAAGAGCGGTGCCCGCCGCCGACCACCAGAGGATCCGCAGAAGCCAAATCCAGCCCGGCAACACGGCGGACACTTCCGGGGCGATCAGTATCCCTGCTACCATGGATAATTGCAGCATGGTGGCCAGCTTACCGATGAAAGCCGGGGCGATGTGAATCTTCGCGGTAATCAGATACACGATGACAAAACCAATCAGAAGGAATAAGTCCTTGCCCACGATAAAGACCACGACCGTCGGGGGAAGGAGAAAATTCCCGACGTGGCCCGCCTGCGAGGCCAAAAGCAAACAGGCGCTGGTAATAAGCAGCTTGTCGGCGACCGGATCCAGAAACGTTCCGAGCTTGGTAATCTGATTGTTTTTTCGCGCTAAATATCCATCCACACCGTCGCTGACAGCCATGAGCAAAAAAAGGGCCACCGAGACATACCGCACCGCTTGCCGAGCGGCCTCGCTCAGCCTGGAATCATTCATCTTTAACATGAAACTGACAAACGGGACAATCAGCAATATTCGGAAAATCGTAATTCGAGTAGCCCAATTCAGCCTTACGGTCATTGTTTTCCACCACAATGCGTATGATGTCTTTTCTACCTTGTGCTCAAAGACAAAAACCGGTCTTTCCAACGCCCAACGGGTTACATTCGTTACTCAACAATGGACTATACTACGGGCGAAAAGGATGTTTGGCAAGAGCTTGACGTTTGGATTTGAAGACGCATGAAAGAGAAAATGGAGGCTTAACGAAAATAGTGAAGGCATATTGCCAGCTAAAATTCCTTGCTTCGATTCGGAGGCGTGCTATAATCCGAACTTATTAATCGAGGACAGGACCATGGCAGTACTTAATGTCAATATCGATCACGTTGCAACGGTTCGGCAAGCCCGGCTGACCGACGAGCCGGACCCGGTCTGGGCGGCGGCCCAGTGCGAATTGGCCGGGGCCAACGGAATCACCGTTCACTTGCGTCAGGACCGGCGGCATATCTGCGACCGGGACGTTCGGATTCTAAAAGAAACCGTTGCGTGCAAGTTAAATCTGGAAATGTGCATGGCCGAGCCGATTGTTAAGATCGCCGAAGACATTCGGCCGGACCAGGTTACCTTGGTACCCGAAAAAAGGGCCGAGCTGACCACGGAAGGGGGGCTGGATTGCGTCAGATATAAAAAACGCCTCGCCGAGGTGGTCAAAAGGATGCACAAAAAACGCATCCTGGTCAGCACGTTCATCGCACCCGGCGCCGAGCAGATTCTTGCTTCCGCTCAGACCGGTTGCGATGCGATTGAGTTGCATACCGGTATGTACGCAAACGCGAAAGGCCCCCGGGCGATTAAGAAAAGACTGGTGGAACTGGAACGCGGCCGGGATTGGGCCGCGGAGAACAAGCTCGTCGTTCATGCGGGCCACGGTTTGACGTATCGAAATATCGCACCTGTCGCGCGCATCGAAGGCCTTTTTGAATTCAATATCGGTCACAGCATTGTCGCACGGGCCGTCTTCGTCGGCATCGGCCGGGCGACCGCCGAGATGATCAAATTAATTCAAACAAAGTGGGCGAAAGGACAATTGGCTGTTGATAAATAACGATTGACTCTTTGGACTTCCCGGGTTGGTGGAGTATCTCAAATATGCCGTTCATGAGTCAAGAGTCAATACTCAATAGTCACTTCACATTAGGAGATAGCCATGTTTACAGGGGCAATGACGGCGTTGGTGACGCCTTTTCAGGATGGTGAGATCGATTTCCAAACCCTTGACGAGCTGATCGAGTTCCAATTAGAAGGCAGTATCGACGGCCTCGTCCCCATGGGAACGACCGGCGAATCGCCCACCATAAGTCACGAAGAACATAAGCTCGTGATCGAAAGGGTGGTGAAAACCGTGGCCGGGCAGGTCCCGGTGATCGCGGGCGCCGGCTCGAACAGTACCGCCGAAGCCATCGAATTGACGGCCTTTGCCAAACAGGTCGGCGCCGATGCGACGCTGCAAGTCGATCCGTATTATAACAAGCCCACCCAGGAAGGCTTCTATCAGCACTTTAAGGCCATCGCCGACGCAATCGATCTGCCCGTGGTGCTCTATAACATTCCCGGTCGATGCGGGGCCGGGATGACGCCGGAGACCATTGCTCGATTAGATGAGGTGGAGAATATCGTTGCCATTAAGGAAGCCACCGGCAGCCTCGACCAGGCCAGTGAGATCGCCATGCGATGCGAGATGACCATCATTTCCGGCGACGACTCCCTGACACTCCCTATCGCATCGATAGGCGGTAAAGGCGTCATTAGCGTCGTGGCGAATATCGTGCCCGCTGATGTCAAAGCCATGACCGATTTAATCCTCGAAGGGGATTTGGTTTCGGCGAGGCAATGGCATAAGAAATTGTTCGTGTTGTGCAAAAGCATGTTGACCCTTGCGACCAATCCGATACCGATTAAAGCCGCGATGGGCATGCTGGACCGGTGTTCGGAGGAACTGCGCCTGCCCATGACACCACTGGAACCGAACAAGCGGGCCATTCTTCAGGAAACGCTGGAAGATTACGGTTTGCTCAGCTAAAGAGAACAAACGGCACCCCTATGTTCTTTTCAGAGGCACTCATGGATGGATATGGCGGGCTTCGGATTTCCTTTTGATTCCCGGTATCGATGATAGAGACACTAACGATATGGGTATCACGATGAACGCGTGAAAGCGATCAAAGACACAAGATCGCGTTCCTTACGGGGCAAGGAAGAAATCCGTTTCGCACGAGGGCACTTCGCACCCCTGATAGACATCCGTATCCTGCAGGGTGAAAATATCATCAGCGCCGATGAAACGTGTTCTCATATACTCAATATGTCCGTCTCTAAACAAAACGTTCTGCCCGCGACGCCTATGGTTGATGCTGTTGAGTTTCAGCAATCGAGGGGTTAGCTCCATTTGAAATGATTCGTTATAATTCTTAGGCATTTCTTCGAAGAGCGGATTCCAATCCGCCATGACGACCTTCCGGCAAAGCAGTTTACCGTTCCGTATTCGCTGGCAGCTTATGCGAAAGCTATACGTGACACAGTTTCGACTGGGAAAGTCCTTATAGGTTTGGATTTGGACGGGAGTCACATCGGATCTTCCACCACATTTGCTGCCGGGACAAACAAAATCGCTCAAGTTGACGTATTTGCCCTTGACCAAAAGATACAGATTTCTTGTGTTGGAGTGGTTCTCGTCACCCTGCGCGCCAACCTTCCACCACGGGGAGCCCGGCGCCACCGCAAGCGTGGGTTGGGTTCCGTCATAATCCGTGATGTATTGAGTCAAACCATTAAAAATGTTACCCATCTGCATCTTGCACTGCTGAAGGCGGGAGTTGTAGCGAACATGGTCGAGCGATGTCAGCAAAATACTCCCTGCAACCACAAACATCGCCGCCATGGCCAACTTTCCGCCCAATCCAACGAACATGCGTTTTTTGGAATGAACGGCTCGTGATTGCTCACTGGCCAGCAACTGCTGAAGACGGCTCTCACTCGATCTGGCGGCCTCATTAAGCCTTTCAATCGTCCGTTCCGCCAGAGCATCCGGACACAACGGCGGCTCTAAACGGTCAAGTGGCGCGAATGTGGCTTTCAGCTTGGAATGAATTTTCCGGGCTTCTTGATTTGACGCGATTAATGCCTCGACTTCAGCGACTTGCTCCTTCGACGCCAAACCCATACAACAATCAAATATTAATTCCTTCTGCTCCCTGGTAAGCGGAATCATTTGTGTTCTTTGCTCCCGATCAATGCCTTCCACTCTTTTGCAAAACGGCCCACAGCCGTGTGTAATCTGCTCTTCACCGTACCTATAGGTATACCGAGAATCTCGGCCATTTGTTTGTAAGAAAATCTTTGAAAATAGGCTAAAATTAATATTTCCCGGAGATTCTCCGGCATATCCGCTACAATCTGACCAACGCGAGAGGCGGTCTCGCCCTTCTGCAATTCTTCATAAGGCATTGTGTCATCTGAAGTAACGGTGTTTAGCATATCGTCGAACGACAAATCCTGGGAGTCGGCCATCGTACCGATCTGAACGGCGGACGTCCGCTGCCATTTCCGAAGGGCGTCTTTGGCCTTGTTGGCGGCGATCGTAAAAAGCCACGGACGGAGTGGCCGGCTCGTATCGAAGCTATCCCGGCTGGAAAACAGTTGAAGGAAGGTTTCCTGAAAGACGTCCTCAACAAGATCGTGTCGGTTCAGAAATTGCCTGAGAAATGCATAAAGACTGTTTTTGTAACGATTTACAAGTTCCCGAAACGCCTCTTCCTCCCCGGCCGTATAGCGGGTTAGAAGTTCCGCATCGCTTAGTTTCTTCAGATTGTAATCCATTACTCAATCATTGAAAGAATCATTGAATCATTTTCCATTATAGTCGATGGCGGGCAAAAATGAAGGTTTAATTGAGGTTATTTTTTATAACTCAACTGAGAATAAATTCCATCTCAAACGGGCATGGGGCTTCCATCCAATACTGCCCGGACGATTTTGGCGATTTCCTCTCGGGCAATCGGTTTGGGCATAAACGTCTTGATACCGATGCTCTCTACTTCTTCGAGACTGACGTTTTCCGGAAAGCCGGAACAGAGAATCACGGGAATGTCGGGTCGAATGGATAGAAGCTTTTGGGCCAACTGCGTTCCCGTCATATTCGGCATCACCTGGTCCGTGATCACCAGATCGAACGCGTCGGGTCTCTCCTGGAACGTTTCCAGGGCGTCAAGGCTGCTGGTTTTGGCGACGACGGCGAACCCGAGCCGCTCAAGGATTTGTCTGGTCACATCGACCATCATCTCCTCATCATCGACCAGGAGAATGACCTCTTTCTCTCTCGATACGGGCTCCGACGTCTGAGGCTTGTCCAGAGAGACGTTTTCGATTTTCGGCAGGAAAATATCGAAGGTCGTTCCCTCGCCGGGCACACTGCTGACGGTAATGGCCCCGCCGTGGCTCTTGATGATGCCGTGAACGACGGAAAGCCCCAGTCCGGTTCCTTCGTTGACCTTTTTCGTCGTAAAGAACGGCTCGAAGATACGCTCGATGACGTCTTTTTCCATGCCACAGCCGGAATCACTGACGCTGAGTTTCACATAGGATCCCCGGCTTAGATATTCGTCCCCGATTCTCCTGTCCGACTCAAAATCAACATCCGTCAGGCCGACTTCCAGCAAGCCCCCGTTGGGATGCATCGCATGTGAGGCGTTCGTACACAAATTCACCAAAATCTGATGGATTTGCGTGGGATCGGCCAGCACGATGCTCGTGTCGGCATGGATCTTCCGGCAAATCTTGATGGTCGTGGGCAGGGACGACCGAAGCATTTCCAGGACTTCTTTGAAGATCGAGCTGATCTGTACAGGCTCTTTTTCCTCCTTTTCCTGGTCCTTCCGGCTGAAAGTCAGGATTTGCTTGACGAGCTTCGTCGCCCGGTTACTGCATGAGAGAACCTGTTCCAGGTTATTCCGAACGGGACTATCCGTTTCTAAGTCATCCAGAGATAATTCCAGATAGCCTTGCATTGCGGCCAGAATGTTATTGAAATCGTGTGCAATCCCCCCGGCCAGCGTACCGATGGCCTCCATCTTTTGCTTTTGACTTAGCTGCAGTTCCAACTCCATTTTTGCCTTTTCGGCTTTTTTGCGTTTGGTTACGTCAAGACCGTACACATTGACATAACCCGATCCCGCGACGGGCTGCAACGTCATAAAATACGTGTGGCCGTCATCGCAATCCAATTCAAATGTCGCCCCTTGTCCCGATTGGCACACCTCGCTAATCCTCGTGGACCAGGGTTCCGGCACGGCTTGACTCACCTCAGACTTCCACGTCTCGAGAACCGGCGCGCCGGCATCATTCGCATAAAGAGCAATGCAATCCTTGGAGACTCTGAGTACGGGATTCGGATCTTCGCTTGGAAACTTGGCCAGGTTTTCGATTTCCTGAATGGCCTTTTTACTCTCCGTTATGTCCCGCATAATGCCCTGCACGATCCGGCTGCCCTCGACCGTCATCGTGGAAACGGCAATCGTCACGATCCGGATATCTCCCGTCCGGGTTAAAATCTCCGCTTCAATAGTGTTATTCGAGTATTGGCTGGACTCGCCGATCAGACGGTGATACTCCTGGGCTTTCTCTTCAGGGTAGAACCGGGTGTGATGCTGTCTTACGATTTCCTTTCGCTTTCGTCGAAAGAGCTCTTCCGTGGCTCTATTGCAGTTGGTCACGGTGCCGGTTTCACCGTCGATCCAGATAATGGCATCCTGGGCGTTGGCAAACGCCAGTCTGAATTTATTTTCGCTTTCTTTCAACGCCTTATCCGCGTTTCGTTGCTCCGTAATATCGGAGAGGATATGGACCGCCCCAATCAGATTGTCTGCCTGGTCGAAATACGGATCCACTTTAATGCTGAGCCACCGGTCACCCACCTGGAAATCCGTCGTCTCGCTTCGCCGGGTTTCGTACATGCGCACGAGGGGGCATTTCTTCACCGGTTTCGACGAACCGTGAAGCAGCTCGCAGCAGCTTTGACCGATGATCTCATCATGCGGCCTGCGCAGAAACAGGGTCATGGCCTTGTTGCATTGCCGTATTTTTCCGCTGTTCTTATCTATAATACAAACGCCGTCGGTGATCGCGTTGAACGTCTCCTGCCACTCGCGGGCGTAAGCACCTTTCTGCCGTTTGGCCTTTACACGCACGTGAGAACCACGTCCGAGCTTGCCAGTCATGAACCAGACCAATGCGAATCCCGATAGAATGACGCCAATGATTATACCGTTGCGATACATGCTCTGCCGGTCCTGGTCTTGACGATTTTCCAAAATGGTCTGTGCGCCGGCAATGAACGAGTTCATTTCCCTGTTATACGCCCGTTTCTGGTCCTGATATTCCGTGCTTTGAAGCAATTCGGCCGCAAGGTCTTGACGGCCCTGGGCGACGTGTTCGAACACCTTTTTTTCTATGATAATCAGTTTATCATTGGCCAGACCCGTCAAAATGACGTCGGCGCCGAAGGTCTCTTTTTCAGTCATGGTCCAATCGTCGCCGATAGCCGGTTTCGGGCGGGGGCCGAATGTTTCGTAATGATCTGCCCACATTGCATCCCCCGTGGCAGCGGCCATCTTGGCCGATAAGGTCAAGACTTCATCATGATAGATGATGACATGCTGCTGACCCAGCACCTGCCCGAGTTGCGTTTCGTGCGCACGCATGTTCGACAACGCCATCCAACTTTGCCAAACGGGATAGGCAAGCGCCGCCGACGCCGCTATGAGCAGCAGAATAGAGGATCTTGCGGAACCTGCAATTCGATGATGCTGCCGGCAAGGGCGTTTCGCCTGTTCGATTGTCTCATTATAACGGTTCATTTGATGAGTATATCGTAAGAAATGGGGCCGTTGGATTGTTGGAAGGCCCCGGAACCGTCAGAATCTCACATGACGCCGGAATCGGGCCACCGGCGGGGGATAGTCTGGGTTTTTATTGGACACGGCGTATTATGTTTTAAAGCCGTAAGAATCTATCGGACGAAACGTTCCGTGATTGATGAAACCGAATTCGGTTTAGTACCTGATGGCATACCAGACCATCCCAATCCATTCGTGGAGCGCGTCGTTGCTGTCCTTCAGATTGCCGGAGGAGGGAACGTAACTTCTGATACGGTTCCATGTCGGAGAGTAGAGATGATTCACGGGAAGAGGAACAACAACAGCATCTGGAAAGTGTTCTTGAAACACGCGAACCGAACGGGGCATATGGATCGCCGACGTCACAAGCCCGATACGCTGTGTTTGGGTCGAAGAAAGCAACTTCGCCAGTTTCTCCGCATTTTCCATCGTATTGTGCGATTGGGTTTCAATGAGAATCCGGCTTTCTGCTACCCCCAATTCCATCGCCAATGCTTTCATCACTTCGGCTTCGCTCTCAACGTCCTCTCCCGAGGCCCCTCCACTGAGAGCGAACGTCTCGGCGCTGCTTCTTTTAAATATCCGAACCCCGCTGACAAGACGTGAGTAGGCGGGCCCACTGAGTTCGGAGTACGTCCGAAATCCCCCCGGAATGTGTACGCCTCCGCCAAGAACCGCAATAAGATCCAATGTCGAGAGGGTCTCTTCTGAGGGCATCGGGTGCTGACACTCCAGAGAATAAACGAGTAGCTCGGACACCGGTTTCGTACTCAGCAGAAACAGCAGGCACATTCCCAGCAACAGGGCGCATCGTCCAAGTTGATATTGCTTCTTTCTTGTCGGTCGGCGTGTCAGGATCAGACCAAGCACCATGAGTGCGAGAATCCAGACAACAGGCGTCGCCAGCGTTTTTAGCACGTCCATTTCTTCAACTTCCTCAGTCAAGGTTCGAATAAACACCGATCATCGGTGTAGCGGTGCACTTCGCCCGCTCGATTGAAAATGTTCCAGTTGTCGAGTCAATTGTGTGACGACTTCTGCGTATTTATTGTAGAGATTGCGTTTTTCTTGAGGATCTATCGAAAGATCATAGAGCTGGCCCGGCGCCTCCGGATCGGTGTCGGTTATTTCACACGGTTTCAGATAAGCACTATCATGGCCGATCATTGACAGAGTTGTCGCAGCGCCCGTTTGCTTAAGAAACTCACGTCTGTCCACCATAATCGGCAATCCATTCCGGGAATAAATATCATTAAGGAATGAAGGTATGATCCTGATCTTTAGCGATCTTAACTGTGTGCGTTTCATCCCCATACCGGATTCGTATGGATCCGCCGGTTAGCGATGCAATCAAGGCTCGTTCAAGTTTTCCGTTTTTCCAATGGATGTCCACTTCATACCCGCCTCGAGCTCGCAGGCCCGTGACACGTCCATCGGGCCAGGTTTTCGGTAGGGCCGGCAGCAGATGAAGCTGCCCGTTATGGCTTTGGAGCAGCATCTCGGCGATGCCGGCGGTTCCGCCGAAATTCCCGTCGATCTGGAATACCCTCCCCGGCCAGCAGGCATCCATCAGGTTGTCAAACGCGTTGCGACCGACAAGGCGACGGAGATACCAATGAGCCTGTTCGCCGTCATGCAGCCGGGCGTAAAAGCAAATCTTCCAGGCATTGCTCCAGCCCACATCGCCCCCAAAGCCCCGCCTCTCGAGCGTCCTTCGCGCCGCAGCGAGCAACGCGGGATCAGCGTCTCCAATCAGTGAAAACGGGTGCAAACCGACCAGATGGGACACATGACGGTGCTTCGGATCGCTCTCTTCATAATCCTCGATCCATTCCTGGATCGAGCCATGACGCGAGATCTTGAATGGCGGCAGTTTGCCGAGACAATCGGCCAGCTTTTGCCTGAATTCTTTATCTGTGTCGAGAATCGTCGAGCTTTCGATCACTGCTTCAAAAACCACGCGTACAATCGACATGTGATATGTCGAGCCTCGTGTGATTCGGACCGATTTATTCAGTTCAGGATGAACGTAAGCATTTTCTGGTGACGTCGAAGGGACGATTACCAGATAGCCATCCTTGTCCTCAACGAGGTAATCCAGAATGAACTCGGCCGCGCCTTTAAGGGTAGGATAGGCGCGATCTCGGAGAAAGACTTTGTCTTGCGAAAACTCATAATGACGCCACAGCGTCATGGCCATCCAGGCCCCGGCCAACGGATCCAGGACGCCGTTCATAAACTGGGATTCCTTTGTGGAACCGCTGGGTGTGGTTCGGCCGAAGGGATTTGTGGCCGTGAAGCTGACCCAGCCGTCTGCCTGATAAAGTCGAGACGCCGAGACCTTTCCCTTCTCTGTCTGTTTCGTAAACCAGTCCGTTAGCGGCTCGAGCGTCTCCGATAAATTCATCGGATCGGCCGGCCAGTAATTCATCTGCAAATTAATATTGAGATGATAATCGGCCTCCCACGGCGCCCACATTTGATCGTTCCAGAGGCCCTGAAGATTCGCCGGCAACCGTCCGGGCCTGCGAGAGCTCGACATCAGCAGGTAACGACCGTATTGGAAATAGAGCGCGATCAAAGCCGCATCCGCCTTGCCGTCTTTCAAAGCTATGAGCCGTTGGTCGGTTGGGACGGTATTTCGATCCAAACCACCCAGATCGAGTGATACACGGTTAAACATGGCGCGATGCTCGGCGATATGGTCTCGCATCAGATCGTACCACGATTTTCCTGCGGCTTTGTTCAGAATCGCTTCTGCCCGCCGTCCCGGATCAATCGAGCGGTCATAGTTCATTTTGTCGAGATTATAATCCGTCGCCGCGGTGAACAGAATAATCGCCTCATCCGCATCTTCGATAATCAGATTTGAATCCTCGGTACGAACAGTTCCACGAACGGCACGAACCTGTATCCGTCCGGCGAATTTCATGTGTTCACCGCCAGGCCCGGATCCTCCCGGATTATCTTCATAGCCCTCAGGTGCGGCGATATCGACGATCTGGCCGTTCATGTGCAGCCGGTCGTTTCCAACGGAGATGACGTTCATATCCTTCTCGCGAGCTAGATAAACTCTCGCACGAATCATGCCTGGCTTCGAGGCCGTGAGACGGACAGCCACCACATCGTCCACAGCGGATATCAGAGTCTCACGTTTCATCCGGACGCCATTCACACGGTATTGAACCGAGCTGATGCCGGTCTGCAAATCGAGCTGACGACGATAATCCTCGATTTCAGAGGAGTGATCTATTTCGATCCATAAATCCGCTAAAGGCTCATAAGATCTGAACGATGTCGGCGATTGGGTCAGCTTGTCCAATCCAAGTTGTCGGGCCTCAGTTATCTTCCCTTCCAACACAAGCCTCTGCAATTGGCGCCAGTTCTTATAAAAGCCATCCGGGTAAGCATTCGTCGGCTCTCCCGCCCAGAGACTTTCCTCGTTAAGTTGTAAGCGTTCCTTCGGAACTGTGCCAAAAACCATCGCGCCCAAGCGTCCGTTGCCCAGGGGCAGCGCTTCGGTCCATTTCGTCGCCGGATTGTCATACCACAGGATCGATGGCTGTGAAAAAGCCGCTCCGGCACTCATAACGATAACGCCAAGCAGAAATATGACTGTCATATTGGTGGATACAGAACATAGCTTCTTTTGCGTAGTCAAAATATGCTCCTTTCCGGTCACAGCCTACTGCTTGACGATCGGAGTGTTACGCTGAAAAGATCTACGAAGGAAATTCCTATATCGTCCAACCTTCCCGGTAATTCGGCTTGACGAGCGTATCGGCATCGGGAACGTTTGTAATGTTCATCTTCTTCCAGTCGAAATCGAGCTTCTTTCCGGCTCGAATGGCGGCGTTGCCCATGAGCACGAATTCGGTCAGAGGACCGGAATAGCCAAAGTGAGTGCTGGCTCGCCCTTTGCCTTTACACGCATTAAGCCAGTCGCGATGATGTCCCTTAACGCGGGGCAGGCTCTTCGGAGGTTTTTTGTAAGCCCGCATCCTGGTTTCAGGGATAATACGCGGGGATCTCGACCAACCGCCTCCCAGGATGGCGCCTTTGGTGCCGATGAAGAGAATTCCATGGTCGCCGAGACTCCGTCCGGCTTCCAGTTCCGCCGGACGCGGCGGCATTAATCCGCCTTCGTACCAGGTGATGCGCACGGGTCCCATGCCGGCACGGGCAGGGAAATCAAAGTAAATCAGCGATCCGGCGGGGCATGTCTCCTCGGTCGTGCCGATGGAACTGGCCTCCACACTGAACGTATCGCTTTGGTTCAGCTTCAACGCCCAAAAAGCCGGATCCAGGTGGTGGCAGGCGAAATCACCGATTGTCCCGGAGCCGAATTGCCACCAGGCGCGCCAGCGAACGGGGGCGTAGTCGGGGTGGTAGGGGCGGGGAGGCACCGGTTCGAGCCATTTCTGCCAATCGAAGCCGGCGGGTACGGGAGGTGTGACTTTGGGCCGGCCGGTCAGGTTCGTCCAGCGACGCGCGCCGGTGGTCGTCCAGGAATGGACATCGTGAACGTCGCCGATAGCTCCGTCCCAGATCCATTCACAGGCCAGGCGAATGTCCTCACTGGAATGCCCATAGTTGCCAAGCTGGGTTGCCACGCCCGCCTTGCGGGCCGCTTCGGTGACTACACGCGTCTCATAAACGGTGCGGCAAAGCGGTTTTTCGCAGTAGAGATGTTTGCCTTTGTTGATCACCGCCAGATTAACAATCGCATGAGAATGGTCCGGCGTCGCCACCAAAACGGCGTCGATGTCCTCCTTATCGAGCATTTCGTTATAATCCCGGTACGTCGGGCATCGCCGGCCGTATCGTTTGCGAACCAGTTCGGCGGCGGGTTTGAGACCCGCGGTGCCGCCGTAGTAGAACATGCTATAATCGCTTTCCTCGTTAATATCGCAAAGAGCAACGACGCGGGCGTCAGGCTCGTTGAACAACTGCTTCATGTTAACAATACCCTGGCCGCCCGTGCCGATAATAGCGACGTTGACTTTCTCGCTCGGAGCCGTATTGCCGCCGAGAACGTGGCGAGGCACGAGGGTGAAGGTAGCAGCCGTCGCGGCTTTTCCGATAAAACGCCTTCGGGATATCATCTCACTTTTACTTATCGGGGAGTTCTTTAGACGTTTCATATCCATCTCCTAAAATCGAGTTCGTTCGATTGACCGTTCGTGTCGTTGGCCTCTGGCCCGCGATTCCAGGGCGGGACGCCCTCGGCACGGTGATTCATGATTCTTAATTCGCATTATACGACTCGTAAGGCTGGAAATGAACAAAAGATTTGCTACAATGGTAGAAAAATCGAAGCCGTATATGTTAGGAGTATTCGAAACTGTTATCGCACACGCCGTTCCATGAGAACTCTTCTTGTCCGTCGGTTTTTTGGGCTTCGGGAGAAGGGCCATATCACAACACACGAAAAGCCCTGTCCCATATCGATCTATCCGGCTCGAAGGGCAAACGCGTCCTGCTCAAACCGAATGCCGGGCGGAATGTCCAGCCTGAGACAGGGGTGAATACTCATCCGGAGGTGGTTGCCGCCGCCATTGATGCGTTCCGAGACGCCGGGGCCGACGTGGCTGTGGGTGAAAGCCCCATCACGGGCGTCGCCGCGTTGGAAGCCCTTGAAATCAGCGGTATCACGGCGGTGGCTGAGAGCAGAGATTGTCCGCTCATCGACATGGATCTGCTTAAACATGAAACGGTAGAGATTCCCGACGGCGTGGCGATTAAATCCCTTAGAGTCTGCCGGGAGATTGTTGAATTTGATATTATCGTTTCCATTCCCGTGATGAAAACACACATGCACACAGGCGTCACATTATCCGTTAAGAATATGAAGGGTTGTTTATGGCGGCGGTCCAAAGTTGAGCTGCATATGTTGCCGAAGCTCGATGGTTATCCGGAAAAGCCATTGGATATCGCCATCGCGGATATGTCTTCGGTACTCCGGCCGCATCTGTCCATTCTCGACGGCACCATCGGCATGGAAGGGCTGGGCCCCAGCGCCGGCAATCCGAAGCCGTTGGGCGTGGTCCTCGTGGGGGTCGATGCCTTTGCCGCGGATTCGCTCGCCTGTGGTCTCATGGGAATATCGGCCGGCAACATCCCTCATCTGCGGATCGGAGCTGAAAGAGGATACGGCGTTATCGATCTCGACACGATCGATATCCATCCTCAAAACTGGGAGGATGTACGGGATCCTTTTACCCCGCCTCCGGACAAACTTTCCATCGAATTTGCCGGATTCAATATCCTGGATGAGCAATCCTGCAGCGCCTGCCAATCGACATTGTTGATGTTTTTAAGAAAATACGGCAAGCAGTTGCGAGAGGCTATACCCGACGATCAAGACATCATTATCGCGATTGGCAAGGGGCACAAGGCATTACCGCCCGGCACGTTATGTGTCGGAAATTGCACCGCCAAGCACAAAAATTCCTGCGTATTTGTCTCCGGATGCCCGCCCGTGGCAAGTGAGATCTTGGCTATGTTTAACTTGTGAGAGGAGAATCAATGCAAAGACGTACCTTCTTGAAGACGACCGGAGCCGTCGGCTTGAACGCCGTCATCCCCTGGGAACAATCGAGAGCCCAACAACGTCAATCTGGGAATTTCCTGAAAGAGAAATCGTCCGGAAGTATGCTGTTCCCGCGTCCGCGCGACGGTGCCGAATTAAAGATATCCCCCGTCGGCTTGGCATGGTTGCCGTGCCCCAAGGCGGCAAGTTACCGGGTCGACATATTCAATGAAGGTGGACGTCGCCAATACAGTCAAAACGTCGGAAAAGACCCAGTCCACTGCCCAGAACACGTCTTTCCTTCGGGGCCATATACCTGGGACGTCGTCGCTCTCGACAACCGTGGCAATGAGATCGCACAACGCGGCAAACGTTCCTTTCGTATCTCTGAAGATGCGGTCAAACTGCCCTGGATCGATCCAAAGGAGCTGCTCAGCCGCGTTCCGAAAGAACATCCGCGCATTCTATACCCCCAATCGCACCTTGCTGAGATTCGCTCGACGTTGTCCACCACGCGCGCCGAGTCCTGGAGAGCCTGCAAAGGCGCGGCGGACCGAGCGTTATCGAAGGGCATCCCGGACTATCCGACGTATCATCGCATCGAAGATCCCGTCGTGAGACGGCTGGAATATCAAAAATACTTCGGCTATTTTCGCGGGTATGTCGATAGCGCGATGAGGAATCTCGCCCTCGCCTACGTTATGACCGAAGAGGCGAAATATGCGGACGCCGCGAAGAAAATCCTGCTCGAAATCGCCTCCTGGCCGACGGACGATAGAGACGTAACGTCCGTTAGTGCCCGGTGGGGGGACGAAGCGGGTTTATCCTTTTCCAAATGCGCCCACATTGCGTATGACTGGCTCTATGATGCGCTTAGCGACCAGGAGAAGGCACGCGTCTTCAAGATGTGCCGCGAGCGAGCCTGGCAGACCTATCGACGGCTTGAACGAAGGAATTACCTGACCTATCCTGGAGAAAGCCACAACGGACGTCTGATCGCCTATTTGACGGACATGTCCCTGGCGATGGCGGGCGAAACGCCGGACGCCGAAACATGGCTCACCTATTCGCTTAAAGCGCTCTTGACGTTCTATCCGCACTGGGCCGGAACGGACGGCGGCTGGGCCGAAGGAACCGCCTACGGCCTTTGGTACAATACGTTTTACATCCCGGCTTTCGAAGGATTGCGCCAACTCACCGGCTACAACCTTTGGCAGCGTCCTTTCTTCAATAACGTTAGATATTTCTTCTTCTATTGCACGGCCAACCACGGTGAGATTCGGCCCTTCGGAGACGGGGCGGAATCGGGCGGTCCCGGCCGCGGGGGAAGCAGTTACGCCGAACTTATGTCGTTCCACGCTCATTGCTACAGCGATCCGTATATCGGCTGGTGGGTCAAACAAATCCCGGGCTATCGACCCGGCTCCTCTTTATTGTTCGAGGACAAGTTGCCCGCCAAAGCCCCGACGGATTTACCGAATTCGCGTGCCTTTACCGACGTCGGCTGGGCGGGATTGCACAGCGACGTTTCCGATCCGAAAAACGACACATGCCTGATTTTCAAAAGCAGCCCCTACGGCAGCGTCTCGCACAGCCACGCGGACCAGAACGCCTTCGCTATCATGAAAGGCGGCGTCGCGCTGGCCATCCCTTCCGGCTATTACGGGCCTTCCTACGGCAAGCCCCACCACGCCGAGTGGACGCGCTCCACCAAGGCGAATAACGGTATTCTGGTCGATGGCCAGGGACAGACGATCCGCTCGGCCGATGCCAATGGAAAGATCATCAACTTTAAGGATGCGCCCGGCTATTCTTATGTCGCCGGCGACGCCACCAACGCCTACATGGGCAAGCTCAAAAAGTGGATTCGGCGAATCCTGTTTTTGCGTCCGGGACTTTTCCTGCTTCTGGATGAGATTGAAGCACCGACGCAAAGCCAATATCAATGGATGTTTCATGCGTTTGAAAAAATGAATATCCAGGGCAACAAAATCACTTCTCGCAGAAAAAACGCCACTTTAGATGCTCATGTGACATGTTCCCACGGCTTGAGCCTATCTCAAACGGACCAATTCGACACACCCTACAACCACGGCATCCCCAAGGCCTATCGTAGACAAAAAGCCAACCACTGGCACATCACGGCAACGACCGAACAAACATCGCGGACAGCCCGAATTGCCGCAATGATATGCGTATATAATGCAAATGAACGCTTTGATGTAGAACTGAAAAAGCTGAACGGCTGGTTGGGTATCACTGCCGCCGGCGATTTCGGCCGGCTCGAAGGCTGGATTCGTACTGACGACGTCGATACTGGTCCGGCCGGTTTTGATTCTCAAACGGTGAACGCAAAAACGAACCTTTGCGGCCGCGACCGCGACGGGGAAGTCTTTTCAGTTTGAAAAAGTCGGAATCCTTTGAAAACAACCGGGGCCTATACCTCATCGGCATAGGCCCCGGACGGATCACACCATTAACCTGTAGCGCTATCACTTACGGCTGCGGCTCAGGCTCCGGCGAAGGAGGATAGAGACGAATATCGTCGAAGTACACCTTCCCCGAACCCCCGGAACTCGTCACACCGGCCTTACTACCCAAACCAATGGCAATGCTATCGACGTCGGCCAGATTAACACCCTGATCCGCAAATGCCTGCAGCGGAATACGCCACTCGGTCCATTCGTCGATCGTCGCGGCATCGGGATCCTCATGGGCCGCGACGGCTGAAGTGCCATTCGCATTTGTTAGTGCTACGTACATCGGCTCGGTCGCGTTGCTGGAGATGCCGATGTCCTGATGCGTCCATTGCCCGCTTACCGAGCCGGTCATCGTCACGTTGGAGAATACCGCTTCCCCCGTCAAGACCACATCATGGCTGGTCAGCGCCAGACCGATACAGACATTCGACGCCATCGAGATATTCGTCGGGATCGTGTTCTCCACCGATTCCCATGCCGTGCCGTTGGCCGAATGCGAGGCCATGAAGTTACCGGCCGCGTCACGCTCTAACTTTATCCAATACGGCGCCGCAATCCCGGCCTCGTTCGAACTGAAACCGGCGGCATCCGCCTCGGTGCGCCCCTGGAAAATGACGCCGTTGCCGGGGGTGACACACGCGAAGGCATTTTTCGAACCGGCTTCCAGTGTCTCACGAATCATCACGCCGGCCTTCGCCATCGCGTTTGTATTCTGGATGCTGTTGACTCGTGCGACGATCGATCCGGCGCCGGTCAGCGTCTTGAACGCAAAATGGAAGCGGTCGCTCGTGCCTCCGATATCGGTACCCCCGGCGGTCATCGTATAGGTGCCGGCGGGGCCTTCGACAAAGCGGCCGACCGAGCCCGGGTAGCCTCGGAACCACAGCGATAAATCCGTCAGACCATGCCGGGTCCAATTCCGCGGCGCGGTCAACATTAACGCTGCCTCAGAATTCGTGACGCCAGCCGTGTTGTTATAAAGCAGCGGCATGGATTGAAAACCGCCGTGAAAGATCGTCTGCTCGGCATATGGCGGCATCAGGTAGCCTACCTGCGCGCCGTTGCTGGGAACGCCAAAGCCGTCGATCCAGTGCTGCCAGATCGCTTCGCCGTCCGCGTCATTGTCGGTATAGCTCTCGAAATCATCCACGAGAATGAAGTCCACGACCGTGAAGACCCAGATCCGGCCTTTGCTGATCGTTCCATCGGTATTGACTTCATCGACGCGCCAATAGTATGGCCCACCGCTCCATTCGACGCCCTCGGGCGGCGTATAGCTCGTCGCGCTCTGACGTCCTCGATAGATCCCGCTCACATCGGAGGTATCGGCCGTCTCGACAGCCTCTTCGTCCAGGCCGAAGTAGACATCGTGCTCCGAGGCCTTCTCGCCCGCCTCCCAGCGGAGCGGCAGCGCCGTATCGAGATCCACCTCTTGTCCCGTGCGGGGCTCCGGGTCCCAGGCGAGCAACAGATCACCGCGCATGAGGAGTTTGATTTCATCCTCTGTCAGAGCCCTCTCGTAGATGCGAACGTCATCAAGCTGACCGGGGAAAAGCCTGCCGTGATGCCCTTCGCCGAGCCAAACCGTTCTACCATCACTGGCGGTATTGACGTCTATGGCCTGCCAGCCGCTGATGACTTCCAGCCGGCCGTCCACGTAGAGTTTGATATCATCGATGCTGGCCGTGCCGACAGATTCAAGAACCGATGTCACGTGGTGCCACTGGTCATCCGTCAGAACTGTACTGCCAATGATATACCCACCGCTGCATTCGGTGCGGAGCGCCCCAACCGTTCCGTTGGAGGCGTCGTCCTGCACGCGACCGATCCATTTAAGCGTATCGTCATTCACACCCCAGGAGATATAATCGCCGTAGCCGGTGGTCTTGATCCAAGCGGCCACGGTTCGATTCTGCGTGCCGAGCACGCCCTCGTAATCGGTCATCTCGACCCATCCCCCAGGGAATTCCAGCGCGCCGCCATCTATGCCTTCGATCCATTGCACCTGACCGTAGGTAAACCTGCCGTGATGGCCATAGCCCGACCAATCGACCACTGTCGTGCCCGGATCCTCATCGAGCTTCCACCAGGCCACTAACGTTGGATCATCCGTTATCGGGATGTCCGACATGGTCGTGAAACTCCAGACAGGCCCTTTGATCCACTCGGCGCCGTTGAACGTATCGACGCGCCAGTAGTAAGTCGTCTCATTCTCCAGGGAACCCGGATCAAAACTAAGAATCCCCATCTCCCCCGGGGCGCCCGTGGCGTTAGCGATCTCCTCGGCATCGGTCCCGAAGTAAACGGCGTGCATGATCGCGTTCATGCCCGGTTCCCAACTCAGATCGGCGTCGATGGTTTCGAATTGCGCTCCATCCACTGGATTCGGATGGTATCCCGTCTTGAACGGAATTGTAAAGCTCCAGACCTCCCCACGCCAGGGACTATCAGGGTGGGCCTCGTTAACCTCATCCACCCGCCAGTAGTACGTTCTTCCCGGCACCAGACCGTCGGGATAAGGAAATCCGGGAAAACCAATGATCTGAAGTGTCGTTGTCATGTTGCCAATGAATACGCTTTCTGCGCCGGCATCGACGTCCTCAAAATTTTCTCCGAAATACACGTCGTGGGAGACCGACAGATTTCCGGCCGTCCAGCTCAGATTCGCCCATGTCTCGGTGTACACGCTCCCATCAGAGGGCTCTGGACTGTGGGCGCTCGCCAGGTATCCCAAGTTGATAATATCAGAGACCTCGGTGATCGTCAGCACCCGATCGTAGATTCGGACATCGTCGAGGAGTCCCGTAAAGGCCCGATCGCTCAGGTTGTATCGGATACCCATCACGACATCGAAGTTCTCCGTCGGATGGATCGGATCGGGATCGGTATTCGATCTCGTGTCATCCACGCCGTCTAAGTAGAATGTCAGGCCGCGTTCATACGTCGAATTTTCCCGTACGGTCAGCGTGACATGATGCCATTGGCCCGTGGTCAACTGGGTGTCATTCTGGGCGTTACCGCCGCCGGATTCAATGCGCACTCTGTTGTTACCGGCATTGAAGCGGAATTCCATCCTGTTGCCGGCGCCGGTACTGCCCCATCCGATAATTTCGCCGTCGCCCCCTACGGGCCCTTCCTTCTTGACCCACACCGCGATGCTGAAAGGCGGTGTATTGGCGCCGTCGCCCACGATGCCTTTGTAGCCATCGACGACAAAGTAGGCTCCGGAGCCGTCAAGATACAAGGCCTGGCCGGAGTAGCCGGTTGCAAGACCGGCGCCGTTCATGAAGGTGCCGTGGCGATCGTTGCCGGATGAGTCGAGGCCGTCGCCGTCGAACTTCCACCAGCCCTCAAGACCCGGCTCAGCGGCGGCCGCAGCGCTGGTCAGTGCCACGCACAGCGCTAAAGCCAAAGAAGTGATACCAATCAATGTCTTACACATAATCGTCCTCCTTCAAAAGGATGAAAAAAGCAATTTCTTGGCGCAAGCCAACACATTTTATTGCTCCACTTCATTTCGCTGTACAAATCCACAGGTACCCGGCTATGCGCTTCCGCCCGAGCGGGATTGCGCCACCATGGACATCACCATCCTCGTTTATACCGAACTTCCTATCTTCCCATCAAGAAGAATCTCCAGATCATGCATCGGCATATGGTTATGCGTACTTGATGAGATCCTGTTCGAATATCGGACGTATCCACGGAAAGGCTTCGCTCCCACACGTAGAACCGAAACAAGCCTCGCTCAAATAACGGGGCCTATACCGAATGACTCGGTATGGGCCCCAAAGCGATGCTATATCAACTGTTACCGTGAAAAAACGAAGCCGTTATGGAATCGTACGAGACAGGCGGATATCGTCGATGTACATCGTTCCTGAACCGCCGGCTGATGCTATGCCGGACTGGTCGCCCAGCCCGATCGCAATCTGGTTGACGTTGCTCAGGTCGATTCCCTGATCGGTAAAGGCCCGCAGTGGAATCCGCCACTGAGTCCAGATTCTGTTCGTCGCGGCCTCCAAGTCATCATAGGCCACGATTGCCGGGGCGCCGGCGCTGTTGTAAACCGCTACGTACAACGGTTCGGCCGCGTTGCCGGAGCCACCCCGATACCACAACGACAATTCCGCGATGTCTGCCGGAGTCCAATCCCTCGTCGCACTTAGCGTCATAGTCGCCTGCGAATTTGTGACGCCGGCATCGTTCGTGTACAAAAGAGGCATGGACTGAGCACCGCCATGAACGATAGTCTGCTCGGCATACGGGGGCAGGAGATAACCGACTTGCGCACCGTTGTCGGCGATACCGAAGCCGTCGATCCATGTCTGCCAGATCGCTTCGCCGGCTGCGTCGTCATCAGTGTAGCTTTCGAAATCCTCGATCAGAATATGATTCCCTACCGTGAAGCTCCAAACAAGGCCTTTGACGGGATTCCCATTATACACCTCATCCACACGCCAATAGTACGTGGCGCCCAATTCGAGTAATCCCGGATCAAGGCTTTCATCGCCCAGCGTCTTGGAACCTTTGTACTCGGGCGAGCCGGTATCGGCGCTGCGCACCGCATCCTTATCCAAACCGAGGTACACCTGATGCGAGGCGGCGTTATCGGCCGGCGTCCAGCTTAGGATTGTAGCCATTCCCATGTCGGTCGCCCCGTTGGCCGGCTGAGGATTGCCTGCGGCGCCAATTGTCGCAAAAGCCCAAACATCGCCTTTATGGGTAACGAGGGCGTCAAATTCATCAATCCGCCAGTAATAAACCTTTTCCTGCTCGAGCGAGCCGGGATCGTAGCTCGTTGTGCCTGAGGGGACTCCCACCGTCGCGCCGGCGACGGTTTCAAAGTCATCACCGAGATAGACCGTATGTAATTTCGACCCGAGACCAGGCGTCCAGCTCAATCGCACATCTGTGGCCACGGAGTCGGCCCCGTCAGCCGGATCGGGATCGTACGCTGTTTTGGACGGAATCGAGAAGCTCCAGATATCGCCTTTCCATGGACTGTTCGGATCGGCGTCGTTGACCTCGTCGATGCGCCAATAGTACGTTGTTCCCGGGACGAGCCCTTCCGGATAAGCGAATCCGGGGAAACCGGCCACATAAAACGCGGAGGTCTGATTGCCCTGGAATACCTCCGAGTCTCGCGTGGCGTCTTCTATAACGCCGAGGGCGTCACCCAAATACACATCGTGCGAGGCGGCAAAATCGCCCGGTTTCCATGAAAGCGTCACCCACGTATCCTCGTGAAGGGCGCCATCAGACGGTTCAGGAGAGCGCGCCAGTGGATATCCCGCTCCACCGCCTTCCATAACGGCCAGAATCTCATCCTGTGACAGAGGCACTTGGAAGATCATCACGTCATCCAGTGCTCCGTTAAAGGTGCCGAGTCCGTCCCCCGTATTGACCACACCGATACCGATCCTCAAATTGCTGAAATCCCCGGCAGGTAAATCCCAGTCGCCGTTCAGCCTCTCCTCACCGTTGAAATAAACAGTTCCGGTATTTTCGGCCGCGTCGTGGGAGAAGGCCAAGTGCGCCCACTCGCCCTCGATCAAATGCTCGCCTGTCAGGTAAAGGTTGCTTTGAGGACTCGTGTTGGACTTGAAACGCAGTTGGGTGCCATCCGGATTCAGTTCCGTCCACCAGTACATGGTGCCTTCTCGCTGACTGAGAAAGCCTTGATAAACACCGTTGGTTCCCTCCCATTTTGCCCACAGACAAAGAGACAGACCATCAGGCCCATCTGTTTGCCAGGCGCCAAGATCCACAAACGGGCTGCCGTTGCCTCCTTCGAATTGCAGGGCGCCACCGTATATTCCGTCAACCCATGTCAACGGACCAGTCAACTCCCCGTCATGTTCTCCAAAACGGTCTGCCGCGGTGAGCCCGGCGCCGTCATCAAGCTGCCACCAACCCATGGGATCCACTGCTTCTGCTGCGCTCGTGAGGATCAAGCTCAGCGCCAAAGCAAAAGAGGATAAATAGACCAATCTTCTACACACAATAGTCTCCTTCTTCAATTGATTAATCAATTTTCTCAACAGATAATCACTGTTTTTCATCCATATTCATTTTTAACTTCTCTTTACGTTCCGACGCGACTTCCTGTCTCCAAACCCCAATGCTCCGTATTCTTTTCATGAGGCCCTCAGAGTACCAGATAGTTTCCCTCAGCTACGGATCGGGCCGATGCAGGCGGATATCATCGAAGTACATCGTTCCTGAACCGCCGATTGACGCACCGCCTTTACTGCCCAAGCCGACTGCGATGCTGTCCACATCGGTCAAATTGATTCCCTGGTCGGCAAACGCCTGCAGCGAGATCCGCCACTCCGTCCAGGAGTCAACCGTTGCCGCACGCGGATCCTCGTAGGCAACGACGGCGGGTGCGCCGCCGGTGTTCGCAATGGCAGCGTAAAGCGGTTCCGCATCGTTAGTCGCGATGCCGATATCCTGGTTCGCCCATTCACCGCTGACCGTTCCGGTGGTCGTGACGTTGGAGAACACGGCCTCGCACGTCAGCGCGGCGTCATGGCTGGTCAGCGCCAGACCGACATACACATTCGAGCTCATCGGAATGTTCGTGGGGATCGCTCCCGCGACCGGCACCCATGTCGCACCGTCCGCCGAGTGGGAAACGGAGAAGTTGCCGGCCATGTCGCGCTCCAGCTTGACCCAGTGCGGAGCGGTGATTCCACTCTCGGCCGTATTGAAACTGTCTCCGCCTGTCCCAATCCGGCCCTGAGACGCCACGCCGTTCTCGGGCGTGATACACGCAAAGGCATGTTTCGAGCCGCCATCGAGCGTCTCGCGAATCATCACACCGGCCTTCGCCCAGGCGTTCGTGTTCTCGACACTCACCACGCGGGCGGTTATCGAGCCGGGACCGGTGAGGGTCTTATAGGCGAAGTGAAACTCGTCGTGGCGGTTGCCGACCGGACCGTTGTTCCAGATGTCCGCGCCCGATCCGGTCATCGTGTAAGTGCCGACGGGATTCTCTACGAAACTGCCGACCGAGTCTGGAATGCCCCTGAACCATATGGATAAGCTCCCAATCCCCTCCACGGTCCAGTCACGCGGCCAGGTCAGTGTCAACACGACTTCCGAATTCGCAGCACCGGTCGAATTGTCGTAGAGCACCGGCATGGATTGCGAGCCGCCGTGAACAATGGTCTGCTCGGCGTACGGAGGGAACAAATAGCCGACCTGCGCACCATTGTCGGCAACACCATAGCCGTCGATCCAGCTTTGCCAGATCGTCTCTCCGGCCGCATCATCATCCGTATAGCGTTCCATATCATCCACGACGAGGAAATCGGCCGTGGTGAAACTCCAGACATTGCCGATCCACGGACTGTCCGGGTGCAAATCGTTAGACTCGTCGATCCGCCAGTAATAAGTCGTTTCCCAGGCAAGCTGACCCGGTTCAAACCGCTCGTCTCCGAGCGCGTTCGTTCCTTTGTACTCAGGGGAAGCCGGGGTGGCATTTCTCACCACCTCCGCATCCGTGCCGAAGTACACATCATGCGAAACGGCATATATTCCCGGCGTCCACTCCAATACCGGCATCTGCGTTACACCCGTGGCATTGTTCGCCGGACTCGCGCCATAGGCCTGGACCGGTTCATACGGCGACAAATAAGCGCCGTCGATAATGGTAATGATTGGAATATCGGGGCCTTTCCAGGCGACCATGCAATGATCGCCCCCGCTGCCCTCCCGCCAAAGGGCCATGATGTAATATCTGCTCCCGGCGACCAGGGAAATCGGCTCGGATTGCTCCTCGCCGGTTCCCCAAATATTTGCGTTCGAATAGGTACTCTCCTGGGCGATAAGATGCACGTTGCTTGGATCGTCATCCGTACTGAGCCACAGCTCGCCACTATCGTCCGAGCAAAGCCAGAAGGTGTAATCGCCGGTCGTCGGCACGTAGAGCCAGCCATGAATCCGGGCCCCGTAGTTTTCTAAGTCCTGGTCCCACGAAAATTCCGTCAATACCTCGGTCGCGTCGGGATGGTCCGGGTACCTCGGATCGGTTTTGAGGGCGGCTATGCTGGCGACGTCATCCCATCGCTCATGAATGATCGTGCCCAGGCCGGTCGGCGCGGTCGTGAAGCTCCAGACGTCGCCTTTATGCGTTGTTGTGATATCGAACTCATCAACGCGCCAGTAGTAGGTCTTTTCGTTTTCAAGCGGGCCGGGATCGTACGTTGTGGTTCCCTGAACAGCACCTCCGGTTGCGTTATTCACGGTGTCATAATCATCACCGAAATACACGTAATGCAGTTTTGCACCGAAACCACCTTCCCAGCTAAGTCTGACACTTGGGTTGATGAGTGCGGCTCCGTCGGCGGGATAAGGACTCAGCGCCTTCTTAGCGGGAACGGTAAAGCTCCAGACCTCTCCTTTATGCGTAGTGCCGGTGGAATCCTTCTCATCGATCCGCCAGTAATACGTCGTATCTAAGATTAGTCCGTCCGGATAGGGAAATCCCGGAAAACCCACAACAAAGAATCCCGACGTTTGATTGCCGCGAAACGCCTGGCCGGTACCAGCCTCCACATCGTCAAAATTCTCGCCGAAATAAACATCGTGTGAAACGGCGTCATAGCCCGCCGTCCACTGAAGGCTCGCCCACGTGTCCGGGACGATCGCGCCGTCGGCGGGATTGGGCTGACTGGATTTGTAATCGGAAAGTCTGATCACAGGTGAGAGATATTGGCCGTCAATAACAACCGGGCCGGCGCCGATCGTCGGACCTCCCCATCCGACGGCGACACCGTCGCCTCCGCCGCCTTCCTTATAAATCGCCTCGACGTAATATTTCTTACCCGCTTGAAGCGTGACGGGATCGGACTGCTGTTCGTCCGGGAACTTATCCCACTCGCGGGCGCCGGTCCACTGCGTCCCGGAGACCATGCAAATAATGCTCGAATTATCCGGATTCTCGTCGGTACTCAGCAGGAATTCACTCCCGTTATCGCTGGTAATCCAGAAAGTATAATCGCCATCGGCCGGGGGATAGAGATATCCGCGAACCGTTGCCCCATAGTTGTCCTCGAGAACCGTAAGGTCGCCTGTCTTTGTCCTCGGCACTTCGAAGGTGTTTAGCATGGCACTACCGTGCGGATTGTCCGGGAAGTCTGCATGGTTGCGAACATCGTCAACGGCATTACCGCCGAAATTCAACCACCACTCGACCAGAATTTGGCCCTTGCCAAACTGAGCCTCAACGGACCCGACCAGCCCAAATACAAGAATAAATAAACCCAAGCCAATCAGTCTTCTGCACATCATGATACTCCTTAAAGTCAGATAAAATATTTGATCGAGCTTTTCACTTCTACATTATTACTGAACTTTTGCAAAATTGAAGTTAGGCATACTTTTTGGAAAGAAAAAATCTTGTCTCTTGATTTTTTCTTTCTAAAAAATCGCTGTGTAATGTCGTACGGGGCAACATGTTATGATCTGACCGCCGATTATTGTCAGAAAATCATGAAATCGATTTTCTGAAATAATATATGCCTAACTCCAATTTTGCAAAACTCTTGTTATTACGGTTGCCGCCCCGGAGAATAGAGACGGATGTCGTCAAAATATATTGTTCCCGTGCCGCCAACGACAGTCCTGCCGGATTGACCTCCCAGGCCGACCGCGATTTTATCCACATTAGTTAGATCGACCCCCTGATCGGCAAAAGCCTGGATCGGAACACGCCACTGCTTCCATGTGCCGGTCTGAGCGATATTGGAATCTTCATGGGCCGCGACAGCCGGCACACCTGCGGCGTTGGAGACTGCCAAATAAAGCGGCTCAGCCGCATTAGCCGACCGGCCCCTAAACCACAGAGACAATTCTCCGACGCCTTCAGTCGTCCAGTCTCGAATAGATGTCAATGTAAAAGAAGCCTCTGAATTGGTGACGCCGGCCTCGTTGACGTAGAATAGCGGCATGGATTGTTCACCGCCATGAACAATCGTTTGTTCAGCGTACGGGGGGAGTAAATAACCGACCTGCGCGCCGTTGTCGGCGATACCGAATCCGTCGATCCACGTCTGCCAGATGGCTTCGTTGGCCGCATCGTCATCGGTATAGCTCTCGAAGTCTTCGATCAGGAAATAATCAATGGTCGTAAAGCTCCAGACCAGACCTTTCGTCGGATGATCCGGGTCCGCATCGTAAACCGCATCCACCCGCCAGTAGTAATTCGTATCCCAGGCGAGTTTCCCGGGATCGTAGCTTTCATTACCGCGAGCCTGGCTGCCTTTGTATTCCGGCGAAGTGGTCGTAGCATTCTCCACTGCCTCCGCCTCCGTACCGAAATATACATGGTGAGAGCTGGCATTCTCCGCCGATGTCCAGCCAAGAATCCGGGTTTGATCGACATCTACGTCACCATTGGCCGGCTGCGGAGCGCCTGCGGCGCCAGGCGTCGTAAAAGCCCAGATGTCCCCTTTATAGGTGGCAACGCCGTCAAACTCATCGATGCGCCAGTAATAGACCTTCTCCCTTTCGAGAGGGCCGGGTCGATAACTTGTCGTACCTACCGGGATACCAACAGTGGCGCTGCTGACTTCGTCGTAATTATCACCAAGAAACAATGTGTGCAATATGGCTCCGTAGCCCGGCGTCCAGCGCAGGGTTACACCTTCAGGGCCGACAAATTCCTCCCCCACCACCGGATTGGGATCGTACGCCGTTTTGGGGGGAATGGAAAAGCTCCAGATATTCCCTTTCCAGGGACTATCCGGATTGGCGTCGTTGACCTCATCGATTCGCCAGTAGTACGTCGTCCCTGGAACCAGGCCGTCCGGATAAGCGAATCCGGGAAAACCGGCCACATAGAACGTGCCGCCCTGATTGCCGCGAAACAGTTCCGAATCTCGCGTGGCGTTTTCCACGCTGCTGAAATCATCACCCAGGTACACATCGTGAGAGACCGCCGAATCGCCCGTTCTCCACGAAAGTGTTATCCAGGTAGCTTCATGGACTGCACCGTTTTTCGGATTAGGGGAACGGGCTTTCGCGAGTCCGGCTCCGCCGAGGTCCAGGGCTAAGGCAAGTCCCTCATCCATAATCCGCAAGATATCATCCTGCTCCAGGGCCGCATTGAAGATGGCGGTCTCATCTATCATACCGTCGATGCCCCCGGCATTGCCGCTATAGGAACCTAAACGGAGATCGATGTCGTTCACCGGCGGTGGAGCAATGCCCGATCTCGTTGCCACCTGCTTTCCATCCACAAAGAGACTCAGCGTATCGATCCCATTGTAAACACCGGCCAGATGGACCCACTGCTCACCTTGAGCGGGATCCGGATCGCCGACGCGAACCCAGCTACCGTTATTGACCATGACTTCCCATTTACCGACGTCTTGCAGCCGGATGACGTAGTTAGTGGCCGTATCAAAACGCTTGTTAAGAATCGTCTGCCACCTTTCCATCGGCGGATTGATGTAAACCCAAAGGCTCAGCGTCCACGCCTCATCCAAGTCCAGACTGTCGCTGTCCTTAATGAGGGCATGCCCGCCCGTGGCGCAATTCAATGCTCCTCCGAAAACCCCTTCCGTCCATTCAAGCGTACCATTGAATGAGCCGTGGTTCTCATTGCCGGACAGGTCGTTAACGACGTCTCCTTCACCCTCATCGAATAACCACAGTCCAACCACGTTCCCCATATCAAGGTCTGCATAGATCGGAGTTGCAACGACAGCCAAAACGATCAAACCGAAACCCAAAGATCTCAACGATCTCATTATGTTCCCTTTCATAAACGCAATCTCTGAGCAGATGCACCAATAAACAATGCCTCAGTCAACATGTTGAAGGAAGTCTATTTTCCTTTGATCGGCAGACAATCGAATCAGCCTTCGCCCTGGAACAGTGTTTACTGACTGAGCCGGATGTCGTCGATGTATATCGTGCCTGTACCGCCAACGGCCGGACCCCCTTTGCTGCCGAGACCGATTGCGAGTTTATCCACGTTCACCAAATTAATCCCCTGATCTGCAAAGGCCGACAGCGATATTCGCCACTGCGTCCAGACGCCCACCGTCGCGGCCGACGGATCGTCATTGGCCACCACCGCCGGTCCACCGGCCGCATTGGAGATCGCCGCATAAAGCGGATCAGCCGCGTTGGCCGAATTGCCCCGGAACCACAGAGACAATGTCCCGACACCGGCCTGCGTCCAGTCTCGCATCGCTGTTAATGCGAACGACGCTTCCGAATTCGGTACTCCGGCTTCGTTCACATACAACAGCGGCATGGATTGAGAACCGCCATGCACGATCGTTTGCTCGGCATACGGGGGCATCAGGTAGCCGACCTGCGCGCCGTTGTCGGCGACGCCGAAACCATCGACCCACGTTTGCCAAATGGCCTGGCCCGCCGCATCGTCATCGGTGTAGCTCTCGAAATCTTCGACCAGAAGATAGGCACCGACCGTGAAGTTCCAGACGGGCCCTTTCACCGGAGCGCCGTTATAAACCTCATCCACCCGCCAATAGTATGTCGTGTCGGCTTCGAGCAATCCGGGATCGTAGCTTTCAGCGCCGAGACCTTTATCGCCTTTATACTCAGGCGAGGTCGTATTCGCAGTGCGGACCGTCTTCTTATCCAGCCCGAGGTACACCTGGTGAGACGCCGCATTATCGGCTGCTGTCCAGCGAAGAATCGTCGCCATCGATACATCGGCGGCTCCATTAGCCGGCTGCGGATTTCCAACCGCGCCCGGCGTCGTAAAGGCCCAAACGTCGCCTTTGTACGTGCCGAGGCCGTCAAATTCATCCACGCGCCAGTAATAGACCTTTTCCGCCTCGAGGGAACCCGGATTATAACTCGTAGTCCCTGCGGGAACACCCACGGCGGCATTCGCAACCGTGTCATAATCATCACCGAAATAGACGGTGTGCAGTTTCGCACCGAAACCTGCGGTCCAATTCAGGATGACCGTCGTCTCAGAAATCCCGTCCCCATCAGCCGGATCGGGATTGTAGGCGGTCTTCGGTGGAATGGAGAAGCTCCAAACCGGGCCCTTCCAGGGACTGTTCGGATCGGCATCGTTGACTTCGTCGATCCGCCAATAGTAGGTTGTCCCCGGCGCCAGACCGTCCGGATAGGCATATCCGGGAAAGCCGGCGATGTAAAACGTCGTGACCTGGTTGCTGCGGTAAAGTTCTGAATCTCGCGTCGCTTGCTCGACAGTGCTGAAATCGTCACCCAAGTACACATCGTGAGAGACGGCAAGATCGCCCGCCGACCAACTCAGGGTCACCCAGGTATCCTCATGGAAGGCGCCGTCGGCGGGATCGGGACTGAACGCGAAGGGATACCCTTCACCTTCCATGATCCCCTGAAGTTGCACGGCCGACAGTGCATTGTTGTACAGACGCACATCATCGAGAAGGCCGTCAAAATATTTGGCGACGTGGTCCGGCGTCGCGGGAGCAAAGGCATCCGGGGGTTGCGAGCCGATGGCGGCGCTGGCATCCGGATTCGTCGCCACGGCGGCGCCGTCCTTGTCCGCGCTGCCCACTTCTTCACCATTGAGAAACAACCGCATGGCCGTGCCGTCCCAGGTCGCCGCGGCATGTTGCCACTCGTCCACGACCAACGCTCCGGAGTCGGCGATCAATGTGGTGGTATTCTGGCCTTCCGTTTTAAGGCGGAAACGAAGTCTGTCTTCTCCTCCACTGGCTATGGTGCTGAGCATCCACCAGTGATCGTTTTCGCCCCATTCGACGGCTTTTGTAATCACCCGGCCATCGTTGATGGCGAAGCTGCGGGGCCGCATCCAGCCGGCCAGAGTGATGCCCGGACCGACGACATCGAATGCCCCGATTTCCACCACGTCATCCTGACCATCGAAATCCAGCGCTCCCCCGATTTTTCCGCCCGTCCACAGAGGGTCGCCGACAAGTGTACCGTGGTGCCCGCTGCCGCTGGCATCATTGGCAACCGTGCCGGAGCCTTCGTCGAATCGCCATAAGCCAACGAGATCCGCCTGGGCCGCATTTGCCAGAACAATGAATGATATGAGACAGATGAGTCTTCTACACATGATCGTCCTCCTTACAGAAATAGTGGGATATAACGTTTGGTCTTGGCCATATACCTGAGCGAAGAGGAATGGCCTTTGTTTTGATTGAAAAGTATCCACTCCCTCGGACGAGTATCGGTCCTAATTTGACGTCACCTCCTTTCCTTGAATGCCTTGAATATGCGGCCGACCAGGGTATGGAAACCAGCAGTCGCCTGCATAATGCCTCGTCAGAAGCCACGAATTTAGTCACAACAATAATTCTATCCGATTACTTACCGTCTTGTCAAGAAGAATCAGCGGTCAATGAGGAGGCTCAATGGTTTCTACACAAAACCATGTCGAGGGATTGCATTTCTGTTTTCGCGCTTGCGATGCCGGGCTGATTTCACTATTATCTTCTGCGACGAAACGATCTCATATTGGCTAAAAGGAGTGAAAGAATGACTGATCGCCCACATATCATCGAACGCCCCTGGGGACGATACCGGGAATATGCACGAAATGAGCCGTGCACGGTATGGATCGTCGAGATGAACCCCGGAGAATCCGGAAGCCTGCAAACCCATCAGAACTTCGACGAATTGTGGATTATGCTCACAGACGGCGGCCAGGTGCAGGTAGCGGAGGACGTCCGAAACGTTCGAGCCGGCGACGAAATATTCATCCCCCGCGAAACGAAACACCGCCTGCGCAACACAAGCGATACGCTGCTTCGCATGATGGAAGTGGCCTATGGAGAAGTGTGTGATGACGATAAAGTTCGGTACGAAGACAGGTATGGCCGGGCTTAGCCTAATGTCAACCCAATAGAGGCGACATATGAAGACCTCGCAAAAACCGGCAAAGATACTCTGTGTAGGCGATTTAGTGGCCGATATCTTCGCCAGTCCGCTAGCGCGACTCCCCGAGCCTGGCGAGTTGGTATTAACCGAGAGAATTGCGGTCTTTCCGGGCGGCAACGCCTTGAATACAGCCGTTGCTCTGCGCCGTCTGGGCCAACAAGTTGCCATCGCCGGGAGCGTGGGAGACGATGCCCTCGGGCGACTACTCCTGGATCAAATGCACACGCTGGGGCTGGACATTAGCGGCGTACGACAGGAGCCGGAGGGCAGGACGGCCTCGACGTTCATCGTCCGCGCCGAGGGCGAGGACCGGCGTTTTATCCACTCTCTGGGCGTGGCCGCCACGTTCAGTGGCGAGCATGTTTCATCGGAACTTGTTCCTGAGAAAGGTCTTATGTTAGTGGGGGGGTATTTGAAGTTAGGTGCTTGGGATGACGAAGTGCTGGTTCATCTGATGCGCTGCGCCCGGCAACGAAACTGCACGGTCGTGCTAAACATTTGCATCGCCCAGGGCAGCGGCGTCGATCCGCGTCGATGCCTGCCTTTGCTCGAGCATGTGGATGTCTTCGTACCCAATGAAGACGAAGCCCGCATCCTGACCGGCGAAACGACCCCGGCTCGCCAGGCGAAAACGTTGCGCCGGGCCGGCGCACGGGTAGCCGTGATTACACGGGGCGAGCGGGGCCTTTACGCTGACGATGGCGAGCACGCCGTGGACATGGGCGTCTTCCGGGTGCCTTTGGTTGATCCGTCCGGTTGCGGCGATTGTTTTACCGCCGGGTTGATCGCCGCCTTGATGCGGGGGTGGGACCTGATCCGCGTGTTGGAATTCGGAAGCGCCGTCGGCGCCATCGGGGCCACAGCCCTGGGATGCACGGACGGGGTGCCGTCCTTTGATGAAGTGGAGCGTTTCATTCAAGAAAATAGACTGAAGATTTCCGTGAAATCTGAAGACAACAGATAGATGATAATGAATCTGATTCTAGGGAGACACATATGAAAAACACGACGGCAATTGTTGCGGTTCTGGCGGTTTTCACGTTGGCGGTTTGTTTTATCATACTCGGTTCGATTTCAGTCGAGCTGATGGCCCGGTTGCAGATAGACGAGAACCAGTTTGGCACCCTGATCTCTCTTTTTTCGCTGAGTTGCCTGATTGCCCAGCTATTCATCGGATTCGCCGTGGACAAATTCGGGCATAAACCTCTGGCCATAAGCGGATTTCTCATTTCAGGCCTGGCTATCCTCTTGCTGGCTTGCTCAACAACCTATGTCCTCGTCCAGCTTGCCACGCTGCTTCTTGGCGTCGGTGCGATCTGTTGCAATACGGTGGGCAATACATTGCTCCCGGTGGTCCTTTTCGACGGGAAGGATCCGGCCCGGGCCAGTAACTTCGGTTGTGGGTTTGTCGGGCTGGGCTTCGTGCTGGTTCCCCTGATGATCGGTACCTTTATGAATGATTTGAATCTCAGCTATGCTGTATCGGTTTCGGTTGTCGGTGTAGGAATCCTCCTCTTTGCGGTCGTTGCCTTCCTACCGAAGTATCCACAGGTATCAACGGGTTTTAGCCTGGTTAAAGCGTTTGATCTCGTTAGAAAACCCGCAGTCCTTATCGCCGCGGCGGCCCTGGCCTGTTATATCGGCCTGGAGTGGACCATGAACAATTGGACCAAGCCCCTCATGACGGAGCTTTATGAGACATCGGGAAGTACGAATGCCATCCGGAACGCAAGTCTTGTATTGATGTTATTCGGTTTTGCCATGGCCGTGGGGCGGTTCGCGACGTCGGCGCTGAAAAACGTCTCGGCGATGGGGGTCAAGATCATTGCCGCCATGTCGATCATTTCCATACCGGCGATTATTATCCTGGTAAAGGCGAGCAGCCCGGGATTGGCGATTTTGGCGGTTCTCGTCATCGGGCTGGCATTCGCACCGATGTTTCCCACGATCGTCGGCGTTACCTTCGATAAGTTCGCGCCGAACGTTTATGGCAGCGTTTTCGGGATTATCTTTTCCATCGGCCTTCTTGGCTCTATGATTCTTCCCAAGCTCGTGGGCTATCTAAGCAAAGGCAAAACGGTGCAGCAAAGTTTGCCGATAGCCGCTGTGATAGCCGGAGTCCTTTTCGCGATCGCGATAGCTATGGGGGCCGTGGGTAAGCCAAAGAAGATGGAAGAGGCTTAAAACGGTCGATTCACCAATATGGGCTGTTTCGTGGAATGCTTAGTGCTTTAAGCCTTCCGACCTGCATTTCACGTAAAAAATGAAAATTATTTGGCTAAAATCATAAAAAAACCTTGCAAATACCTGTTGCCTCGCTATATGTTAGTGCGTTAAGTTGATTTTGCAGGTTAATGATGATTTCAGACACAACAAACGTCCCAAAATACTACCAGATAAGTCAGAAGATCATTGCGTCGATCCGTTCCGGCCGGCTCAAACCGGGCATGCAGATCTGTTCAGAAAATGAAATCATCAGGAAATACGGCGTGAGCAATACGACCGCCCGAAGGAGTCTGCAGGAGATCGAAAGGGCCGGCTGGGGAACGCGAATCAAGGGCAAGGGCACTTTCGTTCGCGAGAGGAATGTGCAGCGTTCGGCCACCCGAATTCTCGGCTTTACCCGAAACATGATCGAGGCGGGCTACACGCCCGCGACGAAGGTCCTGGACGCCCGGAAACTCGCGAGAGGATATTCAGCCACGATCAATGGTCGGCGGTATGTCATGCCGGTGCCGGTGTATAAAATTCACCGCCTTCGCTTCGCGGATGATATTCCCATGATGCTTGAAGTCAGATACATCTCAATGGAATTCTGCCCGGATATCGCTAAGCAGGATTTTACCGGATCGCTCTATGAGATTTATCAGGAGCATTTCAGCCTCTCGCTGGTGGAGATTCAGCAGACTTTGAATACCGTGATGATCGACGCCGGCACGCAGCGTTTCTTCGACGTACGCGAGCCGATTCCCGCCTTTCGTGTTGAGGGCGTGACCTTCTGCGGCAAGGAAATGATCCTCGAAATGGAGGACTCGATTTATCGCGGAGACAAATATCGATTTTCCGTATGTGCAACACCTTAGCATCATGACACCAAATATTTGAATAAGGAAATAGAAAACAATGGCATATTCGCGTGAATTTCTCGAACAAATCTATCGCACGATTTATACCATCCGGATCTTCGAGATCGAGTGTATCAAACTCTATCGCCAGGGTTTAATCATCGGTTATTTCCATCCTTATCTCGGCGAGGAAGCGATTGCCACCGGTGTTTGTGCGGCGTTGCGGACGGATGACTTCATCGTCAGCACGCATCGCGGGCACGGCCATTGCATCGCCCGCGGCGGCGAACTGAAGAAAATGGTTGCCGAGGTGTTGGGCCGGGAGGCCGGATATTGTCGCGGACGCGGCGGATCGATGCACATCGCCGACATTGATACCGGCAACATCGGCGCCAACGGAATTGTCGGCGGCGGTATCCCGATCGGCGTCGGCGCTGGTCTCGGTATCCACGTTCGCCGGACAGATCAGGTCGCTGTCATCTTCTTCTCGGACGGGGCATGCAATAATGGCGTTTTTGCCGAGTCGCTGAATCTGGCGGCGATATGGAATTTGCCTGTCGTATTTGTCCTTGAGAATAATCAGTACGCTGTGTCAAGTGCTATTGAGGACATGAGTCGAATTCCGGAACTCCATAAGCGTGCGGAAGGCTACGGCGTTCCGGCGTATCTCGTGGACGGCAATGACGTCCTCGCCGTCTATGAAAAGACGATGGAAGCTACCGATCTCTGCCGGAAGGGCAAGGGGCCGGCTATGATCGAGGCCATGACCTATCGCCACGGCGGCCACCACGTCAACGATCCGGGTTTGTATATGCCCAAAGATCGTCTCGAACACTATAAAGCCAAAGATCCGTTGAAACTGGCCCGGAAATACCTGATCGAACAGGCAGGATGCACTGAAAAGGATATCGAGGCCATCAAGCAGCAGGCGCAGGACGCGATGGAGCAGGCGGTCGACCACGCAAAGAATTGTCCTCAGCCGTCCGTCGAAACATTTCTTGAAGAGGTAAAGCAAAATTGAGTGAGAAAGAAAGCACATGTGAGGTCAGGCAGATGAAGTACAGGGAAGCCCTCAATGAGGCCCTGCGAGAAGAAATACTTCGGGACGAGTCGGTCTTTGTGATTGGCGGCGGTATCGGTCAACGCGGCGGCTCGTACAAAGTGACCGTCGGCTTGTTGGACGAGTTTGGCCCTCGCCGGATTATTGATGCGCCCATATCGGAAGCCAGCTTTACCGGCGCCGGCGTGGGGGCGGCCATCACCGGGATGCGCCCGGTCGTCGAGATACTCTTTGTCGATTTTACCTCCTTGATTATCGATCAGATCGTCAACCAGGCCGCCAAGTACAAGTTCATGAGCGGCGGTAAAGGCCGCGTTCCCATGGTCTTGCGAACCCAGGGCGGAAGCGGTAACGGTTTGGCCGCACAGCACTCCCAGAGTCTCGAAGCGTGGTATTATCACGTCCCCGGCTTGAAGCTTGTCATGCCTTCGACACCCTATGACGCTAAGGGGCTACTCAAAAGCGCGATACGAGATGACGACCCGGTTATCTTCATCGAGCACAAGCTCTTGTATCTGACGGAAGGTCCCGTTCCACAGAACGAATATACCATTGAGCTTGGAGTCGGCGACGTTAAACGTCCAGGGAACGATGTGACGATCATTGCCTGGTCGAACATGGTGCCGCGAACGCTCGCTGCGGCCGAAAAGCTCGCTCAAGAGGGGATTGACGTCGAAGTTATCGATCCGCGTACATTAGTCCCTCTGGACAAGGAACTCATCCTTGAATCCGTTCGGAAGACGGAGCATTTGGTGATCGTCCAGGAAGCCGTTCGAAGGGGCGGAGTGGCTTCGGATATCGCGTCCATCGTCCAAGCGGAAGCCTTCGATTACCTCGATGCGCCCATCGAGATCGTAGCCGGTAAGGATACACCGATCCCATTCAATGTTCAGCTTGAAAGGGCGTCGGTTCCCCAGGAGCCGGATATCATCGGCGCCGTAAGAAAAATACTCCATCTTTAAGAATCTCTATGAGGAACAAGACCCATGCCACTTGAAAATATGAACGCGATGCTTGCCGCGGCCAAAGAAGGGAGCTATGCCGTCGGGGCATTTAATATTCTGGACTACAACTCCACGAAAGCTGTCATCGAAGCCGCAGAAGATCTTAAAGCGCCGGTCATTATTCAGACCTCTGCCAAGACGGTCATTTTCTGGGGGTGTTCAGCGATCATGTCCTGGATCAGGGAGCTTGCTAAATCATCAACGGTCCCGATTGCCCTGCATCTGGATCACTGTAAGGACTTGTCGCTTATTGCCGCGTGTATCGAGGCAGGATGGAGTTCGGTCATGATCGATGCCTCGTCTCGGCCGTTCGAGGAAAACCTCGCCCTGAGCAAGCAGGTCATGGAGATGGCGCATCCGAAAGACATCACGGTGGAAGCGGAGCTCGGCGCCATTGTCGGTGTCGAGGATGATATCCACGTGAAAGAACAGGACGCTCATTTGGCCGATCCGGAACAAGCCATCCGCTTTTGCGCGGAAGTCAAGCCGGATTGTTTCGCTCCCGCCATCGGAACGGCTCACGGCGTCTATAAAGGCGAGCCGAAGATTGCGTATGATTTGTTGGAAGAAGTAGCTGTAAAAACGGCCATACCCCTCGCCTTGCATGGCGGTACCGGGCTGGCTGATGACGTGTTCAAAAAGTGTATTTCACTGGGTTGTGCAAAAGTCAATATATCCACTCAACTAAAATATGCGTTTATCGACGGCGTTGTCGATTATCACGACGCACATAATACCGAATACAATCCGCTGAAAGTAATTGGTGCCCAATTCGAAGCACTGAAAGCAGGGATTATGGAAAACATCAATCTGTTCGGCGGCGTCGGGAAGGCTTGAGAGAGGAGTAAACGATGGCCAAACCTATTATTATGCCTCAGGTCGGGCAGGACATTGAGACCGGTGTTATCGTCGAATGGCACGTGAAAGAAAACGATTACGTGAATAAAGGAGATGTGGTCGCACTCGTTGAATCCGACAAAGCAACGTTCGAGGTGGAGGCCTATGAGTCGGGCGTTTTGCTGAAGCGTCTGTACGACGCCGGAGCAGAAGTAAAGGTGTTGGATCCAATCGCGTATGTCGGAGAACCCGGCGAATCTATCGAGGAACCGCAAGGGATGGGTGGCAGCCTCAAAGCCGAAGGCTTTGGGTATGGTAACGGTAAAGCCAACCATCCCCAAGCTGCGCTTGAGCCTGCCACCCCACAAAATAAAGCCG
>Ga0272441_10001650_pt1 | contig 47130 bp, 39 predicted proteins | sample SSMProp6N_FD_193582 | JGI IMG/M metagenome (GOLD analysis project Ga0272441, IMG submission 193582) | Marine sediment archaeal communities from Little Sippewissett salt marsh, Falmouth, MA, United States - SSM-Prop-6N | ecosystem: Environmental > Aquatic > Marine > Wetlands > Sediment ... | reverse complement strand
TCGGGACGTCAGACCAGCCCGCTCTGCTCGGTTGTGTTGAGCAGCAGCCCGTGCTCTGTAATTGCCTCCAGGTGTGCACCCCGGGCTAGGAAGGTCGTGTTCACCTGTCGCAGCGGTTCAGCAGCACCCTGCTTGCGAGCTGCCCGCGCTTCTCCGTAGTGCCGGGCCAGCAATCCCCCGAAGTATCCGCCGACTCCTCCGATACCGACAACCAAAACCTTCCAATCCCGGACTCTCCCTGCTCCATTATTCATCAATTCAAGCTCCTCTCTCTGTAGCCCCGTACAGTATAGGTCCAGATACTACCTGCCTGCACGACATTTTTAAACCCTGTCGCGCGGAGCATTGGCGCGGCACGGAAGGGCAGAGATTATGTCCGGATCGAACAGCAGCTCCGATGCGGCGCCGGCGCTTGCGCCGTGCCCACACGGCAATTTGACCTTGGGTCGAGATTTGGGGATATTTTCTTCATACGGTTTATAACAGAACAGACCTACGGAGAGAATCAATGGCGAAAATCGTGATAGTAGGCGGAGTGGCGGGAGGTGCGACCACCGCCGCCAGGCTTCGCAGGATAGACGAGCAGGCGCAGATCGTGCTTTTCGAGCGGGGCAAGTACATCTCCTACGCAAACTGCGGACTACCCTACTACATCGGCGATGTGATCGCCGACCGGGGCCGCCTGTTCGTTCAGACCCCAAGGCGCTTTGCCGCCCGTTTTAAGATCGACGTGCGCATACGCTCGGAGGTAACGGCGATCGACCGCAAGGCGAGGCAAATAACCGTCACCGATCTGAAAACGAAAAAAACCTACCAGGAGAGCTACGACAAGCTGGTGCTGTCCCCCGGCGCGGAACCTGTCAAACCGCCGATCCCGGGTATTGATCTGAGGGGAATTTTCACGGTGCGCAATGTCCCGGACACCGACCGGATCAAGGATTACATCGGAAAACGCAAGGTGCAGCGGGCACTGATTGTCGGCGCCGGGTTTATCGGCCTGGAAATGGCGGAGAACCTCCATCGCCGGGGCATCCTTGTTACGATCGTGGAGATGGCCGAACAGGTCATGACACCCCTGGACTTCGAGATGGCGGCGGAGGTTCACCAGCATCTGAAAGCCAAGAACGTCGAGTTTTACCTGAACGAGGCGGTTACCTCCTTCGAATCCCGGCTCGGGAAACTGGCGGTGCATCTGTCCAGCGGCAAGGAACTACGGGTCGATCTGGTGATACTGGGCGTGGGGGTGCGTCCGGACAGCGCCCTTGCCAGGGACTCCGGTCTGCAGATCGGTGAGCGGGGCGGAATCAGGGTGGACGAGTTCCTGCGGACATCGGATCCGGATATCTACGCCCTGGGGGATGCCATCGAGTTCCCCCATCCTCTCCTGGGAAAACCGACAAGCATTTACCTGGCAGGACCGGCCAACAAGCAGGGGCGGATCGTGGCGGACAATATCGTAAGGGAAAACAAGCGAGTCTACAGAGGATCGATCGCTACGGCCATCGCCAAGGTCTTCGATCTGACCGTGGGCTCTACAGGATTGTCCGAGAAGGCGCTCCGCGCCGAAGGCATTCCCTTCGTCTCCTCGATCACCCACTCCGCCTCCCACGCCGGCTACTACCCGGATGCTCAACCCATCAGCATGAAAATCGTGTTCAGTCCCGACGACGGTCGGCTGTTCGGAGCCCAGATCGTGGGCTATCACGGGGTGGACAAACGTGTGGACATAATCGCCACGGTTCTCAAGCAGGGCGGCACGATCTACGATCTGCAGGAGATCGAACATGCCTACGCCCCGCCCTTCTCTTCGGCCAAGGATCCGGTGAATATCGCCGGCTTCGTGGCGGAGAATATCTTGACCGATCTGGTAAAGATCGTACACTGGCACGAGCTGAACGAAGCGGAGCTTTCCCGCTCCTTCATCCTCGACGTACGGCAACCCGATGAGTATAAGCTCGGCAAGGTCGAGGGAGCCAAGAACATTCCCCTCAACTCTCTGCGGAACCGGCTGAAGGAACTGCCCCGGGAGGGACGGATTATCGTCTACTGCGCCGCGGGCCTGCGGGCTTATTTGGCCTGCAGGATCCTCAGCCAGAATGGTTTCCCGGAGGTCTACAATCTCTCCGGTGGCTACAAAACCTATGAGTTCGTAACGGAAAAACAGGCCAACGAGGACATCTTTGAGGGTGATGTGATCGGAAAGGACGGTAACATCTACCAGACAGCCGTGGAAGAGGCCTGAACCAGGCATTGTCGGCAGGAAAACCTTCTGAGCGTTACTACCCTAACATTTCGAACGTTCAGTGCAAGGAAAAGATGTAATTTCGGTTCTCGACAGCCGTGCACCCCGCCTGGTATAGTGTCAGGAATCCGGAGGTGCACCGATGAACTTCTCCTGGTCTATCTTCATTGATCTGGGCTTGATCTGTGTTGCCCTGCTGATCGCCACTTTCATCCGCTCCAGAGTTCGGTTTTTTCAGAAGTTTCTCATTCCCAACGCCCTTATTGCCGGTTTTATCCTGCTTGTTTTCTACAACCTGGTGGTCCCGAGGTCGGGGATGACCAGAGAGGGGTTGGAGAATCTTGTGTTCCACCTGCTGAATCTCTCTTTCGTGGCCATGAGCCTGCGGGGCATGGGCATGAAGGGGGCGGGCAGGAGGATCTTCTCCTCCTCCGTGATCATCATCATCCAGTATACCCTGCAGGTGATCGTGGGCTTCGGCTTGACTCTGCTGCTCATCTACACCTTCCTGCCCAATTTGTTTCCCAGCTTCGGATTTCTTATGCCTCTAGGCTATGGGCTCGGCCCGGGCCAGGCCTTCGCCATCGGCAAAGGCTGGGAGGCTCTCGGCTTCGAGGGAGGTGGAAGCCTGGGCCTGGTGTTCGCCGCCATCGGCTACCTGTGGGCCTGCTTTCTGGGAATCGCCCTGATCACCATCGGCCGCAGACGGGGCTGGATGGATCCAGAACTGTCCGCGGTGATCGATCAGCGCCGGCTGCGCACCGGCGTACTCCCGCTCAAGGAAAAAAGACCCGTGGGAAGCCTGCTGACCACAGAAACCGAGGCCATCGATACCCTCTCCTTCAACCTGGCTCTAATCCTGGGCGTGTACCTGCTGGCCTATCTGTTGCTGCACCTGCTGACCTTTTTGCTGTCCTTCGCCGGTGACATGGGTACCCAGCTGGCAACCAACCTCTGGGGGATCGCCTTCATCTTCGCCGCGGTCATTGCCATGTTCGTCAAGCGGATCTTCCGGGCCTTTAACATCGATCACGCCGTGGACAACGGCACCCTGACCCGCCTGGCCGGAGGCTGCATCGACATCATGGTGGCGGCGGCTATTGCGGCCATCGAGATCGTTCTTCTGACCCGCTTCTGGATCCCGATCCTGGCGATCGCCGTCGTGGGCGCGGCGGTCAGCACCATCACGGTCTTCTGGACCGTGTCCCGGCTGTTCACGGACAACCGCTTTCGCCGGGCCATCATGTTCTACGGCAATCTGACCGGGACCCTGTCCACGGGACTGGCCCTGCTGCGCGTGGTGGATCCGGACTTTAAGACGCCGGTGGCCACCGACTACATGTACGGCACGGGGATCACCTTCGTACTGGTCATTCCCCTGATCCTGATGCTCAACCTCCCCGGGCTCTGGTACTCCACGGGCCGCATCGGGTACCTCTGGGTAACCCTGGCCATCATCGCCGCCTACGTGATCTTCTCTGTTGTCAGCTACAGCCTGCTGGCGGGAAAAAGGGCCTATCGGGACGCCCGCTCGCTCTGGCTGAAGGATTGAGATACGCCTGTGGATTCGCTGTTCCCAACCGGAACCACCCACTTGGCTGAAGGCCCACTGGCGAAATGTATAGAGGAAATTCGAATAGATCCAATCGGGCTTTCCGTGGGGTTGTACCTCACTGAGGAAACCATGCTCATCGAGGAGGTGAAGAGATGATTGTAGAGTGGTTCAAAGCACTAACTCCGATCGTTCAGGCCTTAATAGCTACCTGTTTCACCTGGTTCGTCACCGCCGCCGGCGCCGGTTTGGTGTTCTTTTTCAGGACGATCAACCGCAAAGTGCTGGACGGCATGCTCGGCTTTGCCGCCGGAGTGATGATTGCCGCCAGTTTCTGGTCCCTTCTAGCCCCGGCTATCGAGATGGCGGAAAACGAGTCGAACCTACCGGCCTTCGTCCCCGCTGCCGTGGGTTTTCTCCTCGGGGGGGCCTTCCTCTTTGCCATCGACAAGATACTTCCGCACCTGCACCTCGGCCTTCCCCGGAGTGAGGCGGAGGGGATATCCACCACCTGGCAGCGAAGCGTTCTGCTGGTCCTGGCCATTACCCTGCACAACTTTCCCGAGGGGTTAGCCGTGGGCGTGGCCTTCGGCGCCCTGGCCGCAGGGCTTCCCTCGGCGACCCTGGCCGGAGCGGTCGCCCTTGCCCTGGGTATCGGTATCCAGAACTTCCCGGAGGGGACATCCGTGTCCGTGCCCCTGCGCCGGGAAGGTTTGTCCCGCTTCCAGTCCTTCTTCTGGGGACAGCTGTCCGGCGTGGTCGAGCCGATCGCCGGCGTGCTGGGTGCGCTGGCCGTGATCGTGGTGAAGCCGCTACTGCCCTACGCCCTGGCCTTCGCAGCCGGAGCCATGATCTACGTGGTGGTCGAAGAACTGATTCCGGAATCTCAAGCGGAGTCGAACACCGACGTGGCCACCATCGGAGCCATGTTGGGATTCACCGTGATGATGACCCTGGACGTGGCGCTGGGATAGGAGAAACGATGTTTCTGAACATCAAGCTAATCGCATCCACCTTTCTCATGATCTTTCTAGCCGAGCTGGGAGACAAGACCCAGCTGTCGATCTTTGCCCTGGCTGCGCATCGCAAGGCCTTCCTTTCGGTGCTCATCGGGGCGACTGGAGCCCTGATCCTAACCACCCTGATTGCCGCGGCTTTGGGATCGATTATCGGGCGGTTTATTCCGGAAAAAGCGATCAAGATCGTGGCCGGAGTGGTGTTCCTGGGCTTCGGCGCCCTGACCCTCTACGAGGCCTTCAAGGCGTAAGAATATCGAGGAACCGCAAATGGGTCTGCTTCAATCCATACGGATGCTCGGGCTCAAATCGATCCTCTCTAGTGCCCTGAACCTGGAACAGGAGATCTACAGCCTCTACTCCTCCCTGAAAACGGAGATAGCCGGCACAGGGAACCCTGACAGCCTGGTTCGCATCCTGGATGAGGAGCTCGGCCATCAGAATCTGATTCGGGATATGATCGACAACCGTATCAGCGATCGGGAATTGAAGCAGATAATAGAGGGAAAAGATCTGCACATCCACGACCCTCAAGCGATCGAACCGCTTGCAACCGATCGATACGGTTCGGTCCGCACGCGCCTGGCGACCATACTCGAGAAGGAGAGGGAGATCCACAGCTTGTTTGCCTCCCTGCAACGCAAGAGCAAGATCCCCTTCGCGCGCCGGGCTTTCGGTTTCCTCGAGGATCAGGAACGTATCCATCTCCAGATACTGGAGCGGCTGTTGAGCCGATCCGAGAGCGTCTAAGAATCCTGCAGATACTTCTGGTAGGGATAATTCCAGAAAAGGGGCGCCTGGTTGTTGGCCAGACGCAGGTCCACGAAGCGCCTGGCCGCCTCTCCACGCTCGGAAGCCGGGACATTCTCGAGATACTGGAGGAAATCGCCGTATTCCTTGGCGGTCAGGGGGATCTCCAATATATCGAACATGCCCACGCTTCGATTTCCCCCGGAATCTTTGGCCAGATAGAGAATCTTGTCCGCCCTCCGAAACAGTTCCTTCTCATCCCCGCAGGGGGCTTTCAGCCGCTTTCCCAACCCTTGAGCCACCCCGATCGAGAGCGTGCCGAGTCCTCTGCCCTTCCAGCGTTCCAGGAAATCCTCGATCCCTCCCCGGTAGTTGGGATCCGCCTTCTTCTTTTCCGCAAGCTCCTTCTGAGCCATGAGCAAGGGAATCTCTTCGAGTCTTTCGGCAAAGCGTTCCTTGAGCAGCTGGAAGTAACGGCTGCGGATGCGGGCGGCCTGAGCCAAGGCGGCGGCCACATCGGCTTTCACCGCAACCAGGAGCTCATCGCCGCCGAAGCGAACCGCCAGATCCTCCTCCCTGCCCGAGGAGAGAATAACCTCCGCGGCCAGCTTCAGGACCTCGTCCCCGAAATCGTGACCCAGAGTGTCGTTGATCGCCTTGAAGCGGTCCAGATCCATCACCATCAGACTGAGTGCCTGCCCCGCCTGCCGGCTGTTCTGAAACAAAGCGGGCATGAAGCGAAGGTATTCGTTCTTGGAAAACAGCCCGGTGAGCCTGTCGGTCTCTTCGAAATCCTTCTTCAGATCCACCCGCAGCGGGGTTTGATCATTCTCGATCTCTTTATAGATCCTCCGCTCCTCCGCCGCAGCAAAGAGCACCTCGGCTCCGGTGTCCGCCAACCGACTCCTCTCGTCGTTGAGCAGGAAATCCAACAGCTCGGTAAATCCGGAGAGGATCTCCAGGAATACACGGTTGTACTCCGCCTGGACTTCTTTGAGAATCCTCTTCTGTTCGGGAAGAGCCTCGATGTAGCTGTGGATCTGATTCATCAACGGTCCCGGCTGACGCTCGACCAGATCCTCCCGGTCGAAGCGCTGACGCACGATCGGATTGTCCGTGTCCAACTGGTCCCTACGGATCACCAACTCGCCCAGGAACTCATTCAGTTCCTTGGTCACGGCGTACAGAGGCCGGCAGCGGAAATAGCCTTTTCGATCCAGGCTCAGAGCCACGTGCCCGTAGCCGCGGATTGTGTGGTTTCGGATCTGGTTGATCGTCTCGATAGTCTTGCGGGCAATTGTGGAGTTCAGAAAACGGCTTTCCCCCTCCTTCTCCCGCAGTGAGAGTTCTTTCTCGAAGTAGTCCACCTCCTTGAGATAGCGCAGCAGCACCTCCTCCCGGGTCGCCCGCCACTGCCGGCGAATCTCCGCGAGCAGATCCATTGACCGGGCTCTGCGGCTGCGCAGTGGATCGACCAGCTCCACGAGAGCCTCGGGATTGAGAGATTCCAACATCTGGCCGATGAGCTGGTGCAGAACGATCACCGGTGCCAGCGGATCGTAGCGGCTGATCTTCCAGAGCAGGTCCATGAAATCGAGCCTGCGGGACACCACCGGCCCCCGGTAGTCCCTATGGGAAAAGATCTTCTGTTGAAACCACAGCAGGATCGAGTAGTCACCCTCCCAGATATGTTGAGCCCGGCATCCGGGAAAGGCGTAGTCCAGGATGGTTAGGATTCCGCGGAACTCCTCGTTGAACTCGAAGTTCGGCTCTTCCTGCTCCTCCGGTTCCTCCTGCGGTGCTTGCTCCGGGGATTTGCCCTCGCGCACCGCAGCGGGCACGCTCGACTCCGGATGCCCTTTGTCTCCCGCAGATGCGAGATCTATGGATTCCCGCAGGACCAGCACCTCCTTCTGATCCAGACCGACAAAGGCGTAGATATTCTCCAGGATCGACGCCACCTGCGCCTGGGTCCGGAAGAGATTCAGCATCTTCAGCAGGGCGGGATACAGCTGACCGGCGAACCATTTCAAACGGGTATAGCAGGCCAGGAAATCGGCGATCTGATGATCGATCCGGGCGCAAACCTGCTGGATCTTATCCTCGCTCGTGTACACCCGCTTGTACAGGCCCTTGATCAGCTCTCCTGAGCCGAGGATCCGCTCATGCAGAACGTTCGGATCCGCTTGAACACTCAATGTGATTCTGTACACGCCCTTGACCACATCGGTCAGCTCGAACACATCCACGCTCTTCTGCTGCTCGAATCTGCCGCGCAGGGACTCCAGCACTTCGAGCAGCCGGGGAGGTGTTTTCTGAAAGCTCATCATCAGGCGGTAGCCGGCGGGTTCCCAGTTCAACAGATCTCTTGTCAGATCTCCCCTCAGGTTATGGCCGCCGTCGCTGAGACGGCGAAGAAAACCACTTCCCGACAGCAGGTTTTGAGAGAGCTTCTGCAGCTCCAGCAGCGCGTGGATCAGGCTGTACCCCTCCGGATCTCCCCGTTGGGCGCTGTCCAGAACCAGGGTTTTCAGGAATTTCACCGGAACCGGATCCCGGTTCGGCCAGAGAAAGGAGAACAGGCTGGAGAGGAATTGACGGATTCCGCTGATCTCGAATCCCTCGCTGTAGGCGTAGTTCTCGATCTTCAGCCTGACCGGGTAAGAGGGTCGTTTTCGCCTGCGCCGATGGAAGAGAAAACGTTCCGCCGCCTCTCTGTTTTCCCTCTCATCCTGGCGCTCACGAGCCGGAGCGTCGCTTCGGCGCACCTCCTGCTCAAGGCTGCCGCGATCGGCTGCTCCCTGATCGCCGTCCCGGGAAGGAAAGTCGCGGTCAACCTTGATCTCCTTGGCCGCCCTTGAGAAATCCCGGTGAAGTTTACGCCGCTCCTGGTCCGACAGATTGCCGTATTTGCCCATACCCTTTAAATATATCCTCCTCTGCTTGTCTTTTAAAGACAAACCAATTACTTTGGGAGGATGCGAAAAACCCTCCGCACCAGCCCCGAGCAGATCCAAAACGGGCGTATTCTTCCGACTCTGCTCAAGCTCTCGGTTCCTGCGATCATCGCCTTCATGTTCCACACGACCTTCAACTTCATCGACAGGCTCTTCGTGTCCCGTTTGGGACCCGTAGAGTTGGGTGCGCTGGGCATGGCCTTTACAGTGCAGAGCATCCTGATTACCATCGGCGCCGGCACCGGGGTCGGGGCCAGCTCCCTGATCGCCCGGTTCATCGGGGCGGGCAAGAAAGAACAGGCCAATAACGCGGCGGAGCACACCTTCCTGATCATCCTCGCGTTTTCTCTAATCACAACGATCTTTGGCCCCCGGCTGACCCGCCCGCTGTTCGTGCTCCTCGGAGCCTCCGAGCAGATGCTTCCCTACATCCTCGGCTACATCAACATCGTTCTCTACGGATCGTTTTTCCAATTTTTCTCTATGATCGGAAACGGCATCCTCCGGGGGGAGGGCAACACGGTCACGCCCATGCAGGTCATGGTCCTGGGAACCCTGGTCAATATCGCGTTGGACCCGCTGCTGATCTTCGGCATCGGGCCCTTTCCCGCTCTAGGTGTCCAGGGCGCGGCTTTGGCCACGGTGATCGGAAGAGCGGCTAGCTGCCTCATGCTGGCTGCCTCCCTGTTCGGGAAGAAGAACCTGATAGTCCTGAACATGAAGGCGTTTCGTTACCAGGGGGCAATCATCCGGGGGATCTTTACCGTTGGCGGGCCCACCATCGTCGGACAGCTGTCCAACTCCCTGGGCCTGAGCCTTCTGTTCATCCTGCTTCGGCCGTACGGGGACATGGCCAAGAGCGCCTTCACCCTCGGGTTCACCTATCAGCAGGTGGCCGTTTTGCCGATCATCGGCATCGCTCAGGGGACTCTGACCATGACCGGTCAGAACTTCGGAGCCGGAAAGATCGATCGGGTTAAATCGATCGTCGAGAAATCCTTGCTGTTCTGCATGGGGGTCATGTGCGTCTTCGCCCTGGTGATGATCCTTGGCAGGGTAGCCTTCGTGCGCGTATTCAGCGATGTCGGGGAGGTTATCCGCATCGGGCAGGCCATGCTGATGATCTTCGCCCTGGGCTTCCCCTTCCTGGCCGCGCGCTTTATCCTGGCCAGTTTCTTCCAGGGCCTGGGCAAGGGGCTTGCCGCCTTCGTGATCAACTTCTCCTACATCCTCGTCTTTGCCATGCCCCTAGCCCTGCTGCTCTCCCGGCTCATGGGGCTGGAGGGCATCTGGATCGGGATCGTGTCCGGAAATCTGCTCAGCTCGATACTTGGTGCTATTTGGGCGGTGGCCACGGGTCGAAGGCTGGATGCCGGTGCTGCCGAGCCGATTCCGGCCGCAGATGCACCGAAACGCCGGAGGTCGGGAATCATGGCCTGGACATCTACGAAGTCGCGTAGATAAAAGAGGCCGATATTTGAAAAGCCCCTGCTCCGGGCATTTGCTCAACTATGTTACAAGCCCAATCAAGATAGTTAACCACTGCCACAGGACTACTGTTCAATTATAAGGCGGACGCATCAATCCCCCCAGATTCGACAAGAAACGGTTTCAACTACAAATCCGCCATTAAGCGCCCGGCCTTGCCCGCCCCGCCGAGGAGCTCGATCAGGCTCTTGATTCTCGGCACGAATCGCTGCGAAACGAAACGCCCGACGCCATTGTCCATGGCCGACTCTTTGAACTCTTCGTGACCTGCAACAAGCTGCTCCCGGTGTGAATCGTAGTACTCCCTGGCGGCGGAGGAACGCAGGATCAATCCGTCAGTGGACCAGTTCATCTTGGTCAAACCATGGGCCACTGCCGCCCGCACCTGGGTCTCTGATAAGCCCGAGGATCCATGCAGCACGATCCCTATCCGGCGTCCGGTGAGCCGCTCGAGCAGAGAAGCAGCGCCGGAGATATTCTCCGGTCGAAAACTCGGATAACCCTCCTTGCTGAATCCGTGTCGATTACCCAGGCCCGGAGCGAACAGAACAACATAGCCGGTATACTTACTCTCCACCCCCATAATCAGGCTTTCGATTTCCTTCGCCGTGGTCAACCCCCCGTCCAATCCGGCTTCCATCTCAAGAGTGAGCGCTCTACTCGAGGATTCGGCCACCTCGATCAGCGAGCAGAGAAGTTCGATATTCTGCTCTGCAGTTAGTTTTGAAGCATCCAGAGAAACCGTGGACGGGCTGATTCGAACTGTGGTGTCATCGGCGTGGAAGGGGTAGCCTCTGATCGCATCGGCGAGAATCTCCAGAGTTTGGGATCCCCGAATATGGTCAGTATGAAGAAGCACCGGGGTTTGACGGAACTCCTCCGAGTTGGCCAGCAGATTCAGATGGGCATGGTAGAGGGCTAGCCCCCGTCGGGCATCCCCCGCACCAAAGCTTATGCCCTCCAGCTGCCAGAGGCTGGTCTCGATCACGATCGGTGCATCCAGCTCCCGAGCGGCGCTGAGGCAGTCGTAAAGAGCTGCCGGACTGTCAGCGTTTACAGCCAGTAGGGCATACTTCTCCTCAATGCAGTGATCTACCAGTGCTCTGGCTTGCAGGGGTGATAAAAGCATATCCAATCTCCTCTATTCGGGCTTGATACTGACCTTGATGGCCCGGCCTGACTGAATATGATCGAAGGCCTCCACGAAATCCGTCAGCGCCACCCGATGGGTGATGATCTTGTCGGATGGCAGCATCCCGCTGGCAATCAGGCGCAGGGCCACTGCAAAATCCTCCATCTTGGAGGAAAAAGATCCACTCACGGCCAGCTCTCTATAATGGATGAGATTCGTGTTGAGGTTTGCGTTGGGATTAGACTTGGGCAGTCCTCCGAAGAACTCGATTCTGGCCATCTTGCCGGCCATCTCCAGGGCATCGACTTGGGCCTGGGCGGCGGCACAGGCCACGATAACCACATCCGGTCCAAGGCCGCCATTTAAAGCCCGGGCCGTTTCGATGTGCTTTCCTTCCGCAGAGACCTTAACGTAGGAATCGAATCCGAATTGCTCTGCCAATTCCAGCCGTTTCTCCGAAAGATCCATCAGGCAGACGTGGTTGGCCCCTTCGATCTTCGAGACCACCGCATGAAGTAATCCGATTGGTCCCGCCCCGATTACCACCACCGTATCCTTTATACCGATACTCAATTTGCCGTGGGCATTGATTACACAGCCCAGAGGTTCGGTCAAAGCGGCTTCCTCAAAACTGACTGATTCAGGAATACGGATGAGCTGCCTGTTGTCCACAGCCTGTTTCGGCACGCGCATGTACTCGGCAAAGGCCCCGTCGTGCTGATACGCTATGGTAGTCCGGGTTTCACAGAGATTGGCTCTTCCCCGTTTGCAGTACAAACAAGTACCGCAGGGAAGCACCACATACATGATCACCCTGTCCCCCACTTCCACACCAGCATTCGAATTCTTGAGCTCAGCCACGGTTCCCGAAAGCTCGTGCCCGAGTACTCGGGGAGGTTCGATTTTTGGATCTCCATGATTGTAGGTACGTGAATCCACGCCGCAGATGTTGCAGGCACCGATCTTCAACAACGCTTCCCCATCATTTAACTCCGGCTTGGGTACCTCTTGGACCGCGATATTCTTAGGTCCCCCAAGATAAACTGCTGCTTTCATTCTCTCTCCTCGTGCTTTTCGCAAGTTGTTAATTGAAACACCGGCCCTATCATCGTATATCGCCGGGTGTAGCTACCCTCCCAGGAGCGGCGGGAACAGACTCACCCTGTCACCGCCAGCGAGTTTTTGCTGTAATCCGTTCGCCAGTTGCTTCCATCCTTTGCCGTTTACAATGATCATGGTCGAGCCATCGGGCAGTGCCAGATCGTAGCGATCGTTCAACCGATCTATCACATTCTGCAGGGTGGACCCGGCGCTGAAGGTCAGCTCTTCCTGTCTCTTTCCGGTTCGTTCCCTGAGATTGACCATGTATCTTATCAGGACTTTGAAAGCCTGGACCGATGCTTCACTCATCGTGCATGCCTAACAACTCCGGCAGGCCGAAGGTTTCCAGGGTCTGCTGTTTGACCTGACCATCCTGATCCCAGCCGCGGGCGGCGTAGTACTCATCAAGCATGGTATTGTACATCTCAGAGGTTACCAATCTGCCCTTGCACGGTCCGGTTTGGACCGGATCCTTCATAATTCTTTCAGGCAGCTGGTCGTCATTCCTCCGTATGCCTTCACGGTTCAGGATCACCCGCTCCAGGTTGTAGATCCGCTCACCGATCGCGAGAAGCTCCGGTGTAAAATCGTGGCCGGTTACAGCTTGCAGCACGTTTCCTTTGGGATTGTCCGTAAATCCCATGGAACTTCGAGCTACCGTACAGATCCCGGTGCTGTCCACGTAGGCACGGTTGTCCTGGATCGTCTTGACAAGTTTCCCCTTTCCTTCTACGGCAAACCTGTCGTACTCCTTGGATATCAATTCGTGTCGTACGGTCCACCCACCGACGTTGTGACAGGCTCCCCTGCTGGAGGTGCCGAAGGTCAGGGCATTGCCGTAAAATCCCCGCGGATCATAGGCGGCGAAGGGCAGTCCCTTCACTGCAACAATATAGGGCCGCCACTGGGGTTTCTTTTCGGCCACGATCTTCATGCCCTCGGCTAACAGGGCACCGATGCTCCGCTTCCCTGCGATCATCCGGATCAGGTCGATCATAGCCGCTGCGTTTCCAAAGCTGGCTTCGATTCCGTCTGTATCCTCTTTGGTAATTAGACCTCTCTCGAACAACTCCATGGTCAGGGCGACCGCATTCCCCGTGGAGATAGTATCTATTCCCATCTGGTCGCATAGTTCGGCAGCCTTGACAATAGCCCCAAAATCGTCTACGCCGCAATTGGGGCCCAACATTACAACTGTTTCGTATTCGGTCCTTGCCCGGGCACCGGCAAATGGACCCTCCTTGACCCGGTTCACCTGACCGCAGGCAATTGTACACATGTAACAGGCGGAGTTTTTCTCCTTGTAGTTTTCCACCATGGCGTGGGCATCCACCTTGTCGGCACCCTCGAAGTATGAACTTTGGAAGTTCCGCGTTGGGATGCAGCCCAGATCGTTCAACACCTCTACGAACTGGGGGGTGCCGTACTTGGTGTGGGCGGCCCGGCTTTCCTTGAGCACGGCCACACCTTCACGAAACGTGTTTTGAACCGTATCCGGATCGGCCACGGGAATAGTTCCAGTACCCCGGACCACGATCCCCTTGAGTTTCTTGGAGCCCATCACCGCCCCGGCTCCGCCGCGGCCGAAGAAACGAGCGTCCACATTGATGCTAGCCAGGCGGACCAGCTTCTCCCCGGCCGGACCGATGGTCAGAGACGAGAGTGAGCCCTGTCCCGCGTCTCGCTTCAAGGCGGCTTGAGCTTCGCTGTTGCTCATTCCCAGGAGGTGATCTGCCTCGTGAAAGCTCACCTGCCCATCCTCGATCTTCAGGGTTGTCCATTTTTGGGCGCACCCTTCGATGATCAGACCGTCAAACCCGCCCTTTTTCAGATAGGGTCCGAATTGTCCGCTCGAGTTGGCGCACAGGTAGATCCCCGTATTCGGAGACTTGGTGGCCAGCTGGAACTTAGGGGTCGAAGGCAGGCGCACCCCGGTAAGAGGGCCTGTCATAAAAATGAGCTTGTTTTCCTTAGCAAGAGGCCGAACATTCGCCCCGATCTCGTCGTAGTAGTATTTAGCAGCCAGGCCACGCCCGCCCAATAGTTTGAGCAGATCGAGCTCTCTCACCGGCTCCTCGCTAACGGCGCGGCTGCTAAGATCGATCCGCAGGATTCTGCCCAGATACCCTCCGTTGAATCTCATTGATGATTCCTCGACATTGCCTCAGTGGACCTCCCGTCCACCGGTGATATTGAACGCCTGCCCCGTACAGTAATCCCCGTTTACCGTGAGAAAATGGACAAAAGAAACCACGTCCTCAATGTCGGTTAGTCGTCCCAGGGGGATCTTGGCCGTGAACTTCTTCTTCACCTCCTCCAGCGGCATGCCCAGATTCTTCGTGTACGCCGAGCTTACCTCCTGCCAGACACCGGTAGCCTTGACGATACCCGGGCAAACGCAGTTCACCTTAATATTGCTGTCCGCCAGCTCGAAGGCCAGGGCGTGGGTCAGTGAAATAATCGCCCCCTTGGCCGCCGAATAATGGGCCATAAGGGCCGAACCGGTTTTTCCCGACTTCGACGAAAAGTTGATGATCCGCCCGTCCCCTAAAGATTTCATGCTCTTGGTCGCCCCCTGGATACAGTAGAGGGTGCCATGCACGTTCACTCGCATCATCCTGTCCATCTGCTCGGGAGTAATCTCCTGAAAAGGCTTTTGGTCGACCAGTCCGGCGTTATTGACCAGACAGTACACCGGGCCCAGTTCCTTCTGGATCGAATCGAAACATGCCAGTACCGCCTCCCGATCGGTGATGTCCACCGTGTAGGATCGCACTGCCGCAGCACCGTCGTCCGCCAGACTCCGGGCTTCTTCTTGAACTCCAGGATTGATATCGATCATCGCGACTTTAGCGCCGTCCTGGGTATAACGCTTAGCCAGAGCCAGTCCGATACTTCGGGCAGCACCGGTAACCACACAAACTTTGTTTCGCAAGTCAACACTCATTTTTCATTCCCTTCTGCAGTCCCCCGAGAACAGCCTCAACCCATGAGGAGTCCACCGCTCACATTCACCACGGTGCCGGTCATGTAGCCTGCCCGGTCCGAAGCCAGAAACACGATTACGTTCGCAATTTCTTCGATATCCCCGAAACGTTTCAGCGGTACGGTCCCCAGATATTTGTCCCGGTTGGCCTCGAACCGTTCGGCGGTCATCTCAGTCATCATCAGTCCGGGGGCAACGGCGTTTACGGCGATGCCGGCCCCGGCCACCTCCCTGGCAAGAGAAATCGTAAAGGAGATCACACCTCCTTTGCTGGCATCGTAATGCGCCCGACCCGAGCTGGAACCCAGGTAGGCCGCCGCGGAGGATACATTAACAATTCTTCCCGTCCGCCCCGTTTGCATGAGGCGATTGACCATCTCCTGACAGGTGTAAAAGGTACCGCTGAGATTCGTCTGTATGGTTCGATCCCAGTCCTCCGGGCTCGTGTCTTTAGCATAAGATGTAGGACTGATTCCCGCATTGTTGATCAAAAGATCCACAGGAGCCAATCGCTTCTCAATTTTATCGAAAAGCGCGGTAACCTGGTCCCTCTCCGAGACGCTGCCCTCTGCGATTATGGCCTGCACAGCAAAGTCGGCGATGATTTCCTCAACCAATGCTTCTGCAATTTGGGGATTCCTGCGGTAATTCACCGCGATTCGCGCCCCCTCGGCCGCCAATCCCCGGCAAATCGCTGCCCCCAGGCCGTGGGAACCACCTGTCACCAATGCGGTTTTGTTTTCCAGGTGCAGATCCATCGCTTATCGTCCCATCCTCTGCAGATCCTGGAACATCCCCCGCACCTTGTCGAATACATCCGAGTAGTAGCGCACGTAATTCTCATAGATCCTGTGGTTCTCGGCTTGGGGGGTAAAATTTTCGGTCTCTTCTACGAATTGCCGGCAAGTCATCTTCATATCCTCATACACCCCCACGGCGTGACCGGCGATGATGATATCACCGAGCAAAGCAAAATCATCCCGACTCAGTTTGACGTATTTCAGTCCCATGACATCGGATTTGATCTGATTCCAAAGTTCCGAACGTGCTCCCCCGCCGATGATCCTCACTTCATCCAGGGAGATGTCGGGGTAGGTCTTTTTCATAACGTTGAGCACACAGGCGTACTCATAAGCAAAGCCCTCCAACAGTGCTCTGTAGAAATGTGCACGCTTATGACTCCAGGTATGCCCGATCCACATGCCCCGGATATCGGGATCGCTGGGAAAACCGCGACCCCCAAGCAGACCAAGAGCAAGCAGACCCTCGGACCCGGGCGGTACAGCCGACGCCTCCTCATCGAGGCGCTGAAATGCAGACACCCCATCCTGTTCCCCCTTCAGCTGGAGCTCTCCGGCGAAGTTGTCCTTAAACCAGGCATGGGTTACGCCCGAGCCTATGAGATAGAACCACGGGAAATAGTGCCCCTTGATTGGAGAGGGCATGTTCTCCAGTGTCTTGTACTCAAGATCCGGAGCATAGATATCGACGCACAGGCTCAGGGCTGCGAAAGAGGCCGACTCATCGATAAGGATCCCCGGTTCGACCAATCCCGCCCCGATAGAGCCGGCAGGCTTGTCCCCGGCGCCAGCTACGAAGGGTGTGCCCGCGGCCAACCCACAGGCATCGGCGTACTTCGGGGAAAGCTTACCCACCACCTCGTGGGAATCGACGATCCGTGGAAGCAAAGACGCTTCGATCCCGAAGGCTCTGCACAAATCATCCGACCATCTGTCAGCGGCTATGTCGGCAAGACTGGATATCTGCAGAAATGTGCGGTCCACAAAGGCATCCTCGATCGGAAGCTCGCAAAGCGTACCGATCAAATATCCACCGAGGAACATAAACTTGCGGACCTTGTTGTAACTTGAGGCAAAATCATGCTTCCACCACAGGAGCTTCGGTCCGAAGATCGGAAAATTTGTTCCGGACAACCGCAGGATCTGCTCTCCCGCGGTTTCCTTCATGCGGGTGACGTAGGTATAGTAGCGGGTATCGGAGATGATCGACCAATCCAGGACGACGTTCCACTCCTTATCGACCCCCGTTGCCCCTCCCATAGCCCCGGATATCCCGACAGCCTCGACCTTGGATGTGTCGATACCGGCCTTCTCGACAGTCTCCCGAATTGTCTTAGTAACGGTGTATAGATAGTCCGCATTGCTCTGGATAAATACTCCCGGCTCCGGATACTCCCCGGGGGAGACGTTCTGGGCTGTAGCCAGGCATCTGCCATTGGTGGCGTATACTCCCGCCTTGACAAAACTCACGCCCACATCGACACCAATCAGATAGGATGCTTCCACGGTGATAATCCTTCTACAAATACGTTTGTTACTTCCCCTGTATCCAGGGAGTTATCTAGATCGCTCCCAGGGCTTTTTTTCGCTTGGTCACCAGGTAGGCGTCCAGGGAAACGATGAACACAAGAATGATTCCTACGATGATGTTCTGCCAATAAGGACTGATCTCCAGAATATTGAAAATACTCACGATAAGAGCTAGAAAAACCACTCCCAGAAAAGAGCCGGCAACAAAACCCTGGCCACCGGCGATACTGGCACCCCCCAGCAGACAGCTGATGATGATCTTCAGCTCGAGATTGACGCCGAGATACAGGGAGGAGATTCCGAAGCGAGAGGTGGCTAAAATACCGGCCATGGCTGCGAAAAATCCACTCAACATGAACGTCAGCAGCCGGGTTCGTCTGACTTTGACTCCCACCAGCCGGGCTGCTTCATAATTGCTGCCAATGAAGTACAGACGCCGGCCCAGGTTCGTTTTCAACGTGAGAAACTGAGCGAGAAGCAGTACAACCAACATTATCCAGAACATGTTGTAGATTCCCAGAGTCATGCCCTGTCCCAAGACGAGGAAAGATTGGTTCTTTATCTGAATCCCGTAGCGCAGCTCTCCTCTCATAACGGCATTAACCAGCCCCCTGCCGATGTACAGCGTACCGATGGTGACGATAAGGGGATTTACCCCGCCGTAGGCAACAAGAAAACCATTTACAAATCCGAATCCCAGCCCGACACCCAAACCCACCAATACTGCGGGGACCGCGGGCAGACCGAAAGACAGCACCAACGCGGTGATTGCCCCGGACAATCCCATCACCGAACCTACCGACAGATCGAACACGCCGCTGATAAGAAGAATCATCATGCCAACGGCAATAATGGCATTAGGAGCGATACTGGCCTGGAGGGATTCAAAAGTGGTAATCGTAAGAAAGGTCGAGGAAGCGCCTATGCTGAGGATGAGAAACATAATGATCGCTATTACGATCACCACAATTTCTTTGGTCTTCAGAATCCGTAGCAATATTTCCTTCACGTTCATAGTCACCTTCATCAGAACACCAACTTCTCTCTGTTGATCCTTGTGTCGAATACGATGGCCAGAATCAGCACAAATCCAACCACCACATCCGTCCAGACCGGATCCACATTGTACATGACCAAACCGTTGAGGATGATTGTAAGCAAGAAAAGTCCAAAGAGCGATTTCACAACCGAGCCCTTCCCTCCGAATAGACTCGCACCTCCCAGAATGGCGGCGGTGATCATTTTGAACTCCAGTCCCTGCCCGGTATTCCATACCGTTTGGCCGCTGCGGGAGGCTCCCAGAATCCCGGCCAGACCAGCAGTCATACTGGTTATGATGAAGACCGTGTGTTTTACACGCTCCACACGAACACCGTAGATCTTGGCCGAGAGCTTATTCTCCCCGATGTAGTAGAGCTTCCTGAAGGAAGCGTGGTTGACCAGCAGGTATTCCAGACCAACGATCACGATGAACATGAGAAAGATCGTGAAGTTGATATTCAGTATCTTGAAATTCGCGATCGCTCTATATTCGTACGGGTAGGTGATTCCTTTAAGAAAATTGATAAGAACATCGGCAAGCCCACGGAAGAGGATCATCGTTCCGATCGTAATCATCAGGGAGTTTGCCCGGAAACGAACTACCAGAAAGCCGTTAATAAAACCAATGGCTCCCGTTGCGATCAGACAGATTAGGATGCTGATTATCAGGGGTATTTCCAGCTCGTAGACCAACATGCCTGTAAACACCCCGGCAAATGCGTACACCGACCCTATGGACAGATCGACCTCTCCCATGATCAGCAGCAGGGTGATCCCTATGACGAGCAGGAACTCCATCGACAAACCGAAAACCAGGGAATAGATATTCGTATAGCGAAAGAAGTTGGGCCGGGTGAAGGATAGAAATAAAAAGGCGACTACTGCAACGATATAGATCGAGTATTGCCCCACATTGATACTGCTCAGGCCTCGTCTGTTGTCGAGTTTGTTTCCAGCTTTGGTCATTTTTCCTTCAACTCCCCGCCGCCAGGGTCATGATTCGTTCCTCGTCGATTTCATCACCCACCAGTTCTTGTACGATCCTGCTGTTTTTCATGATCACGATGCGATCGCAGAGGCTCATCAGCTCCGGGATCTCCGAGGAAAACACGATCACGCTGGTATCGTCATCGGGCAGTCCTAGGATGAACTTATGGATCTCCGCCTTGGCGCCAACGTCGATTCCTCTGGTCGGTTCGTTCAGGATGACACAGCCCGGGGAGGTGCCCAGACAGATCGAAAACATCAGTTTCTGTTGATTGCCCCCGCTCAAGTTCTTCGGCTTTGTCTTCACATCGGGAATTACGATGTTGAACCGCTCCACGAAGCCCTGCGTATACTGTCGTATCTTCTTTCGTTTTAGAATTTTGTTCTTCGAAACTTTATCCAGAACCGGACAGGCCATGTTTTCAGCCGAACTCATATCGAAGAACAAGCCTGCCTGCTTTCTGTTGCTGTTGAGATAGCTGAATCCTTTGCGCATCATCCGATCGGAATCGTAGTTTCTAATCTCCTCCCCCGCGATCCGGATCGATCCCGAATCCCTGGTGTCCAATCCGAAGAGGATCTGAGAGAGCTTTTCCACACCAGAACCCTGCAATCCGTAGATGCCGAGTATTTCGTTCTTTCGCAGCTTGAAGCTCACATCCTGGACGAAGTTCTCCTTGGCGAGGTTCACTACCTCAAAGTGGACCTTCTGCCCCGTGCCGGTGCTCGCCTGCTTCTTCGAGTACAGTAGATCTACTTCCCGTCCAACCATCAACCGAATCAGCTCGGCTTCGCCCACACTCTGTTTATCTACGGTAGTGACGTAATTTCCGTCCTTGAGAACTGTGATTCTGTCACTGATATCCAGAACCTCTGGAATGCGATGGGAGATATACACGAAGGTAATTCCCTCACTCTTCAGCTGTTTAATCAGATCGAGCAGGATCTTCACATCCCGTTCGCTCAGTCCTGAAGTTGGTTCGTCCAGGATGATAAGCTTACGCTTTAGAGCTATAGCCCTGAGTATCTCAATAATCCGCTGTTCGGCTACGGGCAGATTTACGATTCTCTCCGATGGATCGATATCCAGGTGAAACAACGAGAGCTGCCTGCGGGACTGTTCAAGTAGCTTCCGCTTGTCGATCAGACCGAGGCGTGTCTTGAAGATGTTGTTTGGATATATGTTTTCGGCGACGTTGAGGTCCTCGAATATTGTCAACTCCTGGTGAACCATGGTAATTCCTATGGAGTTGGCGTAGAGAGGATCGATCACTGGGATCTCATCGCCCTCGAAAAACAACCTCCCTGTTTCAGGTTTGAGCTCCCCTTTTATGATCTTTACCAGGGTACTTTTCCCGGCGCCGTTTTCCCCGAGAATCGTATGTATCTCTCCGCGATTGATTGAGAAGCTCACCTCCTTCAAGGCCTCTACCACCCCGAAGCTCTTGGTGATGCCATCGATCTTCAGTATCTCCCCACCTGCCATGATTACTTCCCTTTCAGCTGATCCCTTCCCGCCATATGTTCTCTCACTCAAACGTTTGGAGGCTATTGTATCATGATTCGGATCGGCCAGTGTACAAGAAAAAAGACACCGCGGTCAGGAAGACCGCGGTGCGGTTAGATTGTTCTAGTACTTGGGCATATTCTTGCGCAGGAAGTTTTGCACGTTGTCCTGATCGATCACCACGGCTCCGACGTAGATATAGCGGGGCAGGGATTTCACACCCGATTCCCAGTTGTTGGCGCTGATCGGGATATCCTCCGCCTGCTTTCTGTCGTGGTAGTCTTCGAGCAGGTAGATCGCCATATACGGGGGTAGGGCGGTCTTTGCCTCGATAGTAGCATCGATGATCCCCTTTTCGATGTACTCGAGGGTTACGTCTTCCCGATCATGTACCACGATTGTCATGCTGCCGGCATCGATGCCCAGTTCCTCGATTGCCCTGCCGATGCCGGTGCCGGAACTGGAATCCAATCCCAAGATGCCGGTCAACTCAGGATGGGCGTTGAACATGGACTTGGCCGCCTCTATGGCCACTTCGGTGTTGGCCTTGTCTTCAGCCTGAACCACGACCTCCCAGCCGCTTCCTTCAAGCGCTGCCAGGGCACCTGCTTTTTTGGCTTCGGTATTCGAGGCGCCGGCGTTCATTATCAGTCCCAGTTTCCCGGAGTCCCCTCCGCGTTTGAGCAACTCCTTACCGGTGACTACCCCGGATTGGTAGTTATCCAGACCGATGTAGCAAAGCGCACCGGTGTCCGGTACGGTTGTGAACATCGTTATGACCGGGATTCCCGCTGCCATGGCTTTCTTGATGGCCGGTACCGGAGTGGAGTCCCAGCACATGGTCAGGATCCCCGCCGGTTTCTTGGGAATTGTTTGTTCGATGGCCGCGACCATTGCTGTCATGTCATAGTCGTTTGGACCAAGGACGGTAACATCAACACCTAGCCTCTTTTTAGCATATTCAACGCCAAGAAAGGCATCGAGGAAGTACGGGTGGGCATTAACGGCGCCGATGTAGTAGTAGTGCCGTTTTTCCTTCGGGGCTGCTGCTTCCTCCTCTGCGGCTACGGTTTCAGCGGCCTTTTCGCCGCAGGAAACCAACGCGAAGGATAGCAACAGAAGCACACCGATCAACAGGATTCCATTTCTCTTCCATAGATTTTTCATCCTCTTTCCTCCTTGCTATGTAGAGATTTAAAATGGGCTAAATTGATGCTAAAATATGGTCATAAAGATTCTTCATAAACCAAAATTGCACTACAAAAAACCATATTAGCCTGGAAATATTCAACTGTCAACATATTTCTACAGAAAAAGTAAAACTATTAAGTGAAAATGATCAATTCAGGGGGTATTTTCCGAAGCGGCGCAGGGCGTCGATCATGACCCGGTAGTTATCCGCTGGCACGCCCGAATGGATCGTGTTACTCGACGATAATATCAACCCCCCTCCCGGGCCGGCCTTGTCTATACATTCCTTCACCTCCCGGCGAACATCGTCGCCGGAACCACTGACCAGAGTGGACTCGCAATTGATGTTTCCCTTGAGGCAGATCCTCTCGCCGTAAGCCTCCTTGACGCTTTGAATGTCCATTCCGCCGTTTGGATCGATCGGATCGAGACAGTCAACGCCGCAGTCGATCCAATACTCGATCACCTCCGTGACATTTCCGTCGCAATGCTTGATGCAGAAGTACCCCAAATCCTTGAAACCCGCGATGACCTCTCTGAACTTCGGCCCCAGGAAGGAGAAGTACAGATCAGGCCCACAGATCAAGCCCCGGGCATCGGCTATATCATCGGTAGTGGCCAGAATATCGATCTTGTACCTATCCCTGGCGATCAGGGCAAGGGTTCTGTTGTATTCGATGACCCGATCCACCAGTTCGGAGTAGGACTTTTGGTCCGAAAGAAGAGCGATCAGGGCATTTTCATAACCTACCAGATCACGGATGTCGGAAAACACGTCTCGTACATTCAACACAACCGCTCGTTTATCACCGAAACGGTCGACAGCCCTCTCCAGGGATTCGAAACGGTGAGCCGCATAGGGATCCGGGAAACGATAGGCGCTATGATCCCGGATATCCCCAATTGGGTTTTGGGTGATGACATCGATAAACTCGCCGGTAACCTGCCGACGGCTGCCCCACTCATCGACATAGACGTCTTCTCCAACGTAATCTTTCGTATAGTTCGGGCGAACCACCACCCCGTCGATATCCATCTTATCTATCAGATCTAGGACATCCTCGCTGCCCGCGATTTCCCGACATACCATCCGATCGATCGCCCACTCGAAGGTGGGCACCGAATCAGGCTCCTTTCGCTGCAGCGCTTGAAGCACCCGTTGTCTTCCTGTCATAATCACCACTAGAGTAGATGATACAACGCCATGCGTCAATATGCAGGTGGATTATTTTTATGTTTTTATGATTTTACTTGTATGTTTTATAGTTTTATTTAAAATAATTGTGGACTTTTTTGGCGGACTGTCATACACTACATTTTAAAGGATTGGAAGATGCTCCCCTACGAACGCCAGGAATTGATCCTTGATGCTCTCAGAAAAAACCGGTTCATTAAGATCAACGAGCTACTCCTGCTGACGAACAGCTCTCTAACGACCCTTCGACGGGATATAAACTACCTGTCGGAGAACGGAAAGATACAAAAATCCCGTGGCGGTGTACTGCTGGTCGAAGCGCGGGAGCGCGAAGAGAACAACTTTCTGTACCGGGACAGAGAAAAACTGTACAAAACAGAGAAGGAGCGGATCGGCAGGGCGGCACAGCGCCACATAGAAGATCGGGACTTCATTTTTCTGCTTAACGGAACCACTACAATATCCGTGGCCAGAAATCTGGCCCCGGAGCAGCACGTCACAATCATCACCAATGGAATCGACATTGTATCTGCACTGAGGGATAAGCCGAACGTAGAGGTCATCCTTCTCGGCGGCATCGTTGATTATCCGAATTATGTCATGACCGGTCCTATGTTATTGAAAGAACTGGACGATCTTCATGCCACGAAGCTGATTTCCGGAGCCGGAGGGATCACGGAGGAGAAGGGAGTTACGATCTATCCGTACATGGTGTCGGCGTACTATCAGAAGATAGTGGATATGGTCGAGCAGGTCATTATCGTAACCGACCACTCCAAGTTCGGCAGAAACGCTCTGGTCCAGGCGACTACGTTGGAGAACGTCGATACCGTGATCACGGACCAAGGGATTCCGCAGAAATACCTGGAGCTGCTGAAAACCAAACAGATACAGACCATCATCTCCTGAAAATGGCCGCCGGGCATTCAACCAATCTACGGGGAGTGAGACCATGCAAACTATGCGAGCAGTAGTCTATTACGGCAAGCAGGATGTGCGGGTGGAGCGGATTCCGGTTCCCGCCTGCGGAGCAGATGAGCTTCGCGTCCAAATCCAGGCCTGTGCCGTATGCGGATCGGACTATAAAACGTACAACAACGGAAATCCGAGAATGAAACCGCCGGTCACAATGGGCCATGAGTTCAGCGGTATTGTGGAGTCTGTTGGTGCGAATGTACGGGGATTTGCCGCCGGAGAGCGAATCGTCATGGCTACCTCGGTCTCCTGCGGAAAATGTCCATACTGCCTTCGAGGGTGGAACAACCTCTGCATCGATCTTAAGCCGATGGGCTTTCACTATCCCGGGGGAATGGCCGAGTACCTGATCATACCCTCCACGGCCATCAAGAACGGACATGTGGTCAAGGTACCGCCCTCGTTAGAGCCAGAATATGCCGCCCTGGCCGAACCGATCAGCTGTGCAGTGAACTCCGTAGAGAACTGCCGGATCACCGAAGGGAATACGGTTGTGGTTATTGGCGCTGGTCCCCTCGGAATCATGAACCTTTTTGTAGCAAAAGGATTCGGAGCAAGGAAAACGATTCTGGCCCAGCGGGAAGGTAAACGACTGGAAGCAGCCAAACAGTTCGACTGCGACCTGCTGGTTAACACAACAAAGGACGATCTCGTAGAGATCGTAAAGGCCGAGACCGATGCCCTGGGTGCTGATTGTGTAATCGTGGCGGCCCCCTCAGTGCAGGCCCAAGAGCAGGCAATCGATTTGGTGAGCAAACGGGGGAGGGTCTGCCTGTTTGCTTCGCTTCCTGTAGGCAACAACATGCTACACCTGGACAGCAGGAAAATCCACTACAACGAGCTAAACATACTGGGCACCAGTGATTCCACAGCAAGGCAGGTGACCAAGGCAATCGAGATCCTGCAGCAACCCTCCTTCCCCAAAGAGAAACTGGTCACTCACAAACTGCCTTTACAGCAGTTCGAGGAAGCGTTAACGATCATGCAATCCCGAGAGGGACTGCGGGTAGTGCTGACACCCTGAGCAAATAACTATAAGCGCCATGACACATCGTGAAAGGGTTCTCTGCACACTGGAGCACGCCGAACCCGATTTCGTCCCCCTTGACCTGGGAAGTGTGGGAAGCCTCCTGGTAGACCCCCTATACTTCGAAGTGAAGAAACTGCTGGGCATAGAAGAAAATATCCCACCGTATCGCAGCGGGAGTACGGCGAATTACTACGACGAGCGAATCTTGGAAGCACTGGACATCGATTTCCGCCATCTCTGGCTAATCTCTCCCGATAAGCCTAGCTCAGTGAAGAATCCCGATGGAACGGTCCTCGATGAATGGGGTATCCTATGGAGCGCCGAGGGATCTTATCCGGTTCACTTCCCCTTGAAGGGGGCGACGGAGGAGGAACTGGCGGCCTACCCCTGGCCGCTCCCGGAAGTACCTTGGAACCTTGATGAGCTGCGTGAACGGGCTCGGAAACTCTACACGGACACGGACTACGCCATCGCCGCAAAATCCGTATTCGGCGGAGGAGGTATTCTGGAACGATGCTACTACCTCAGATCCATAGAAGAGCTGTTCATCGACATGAGTCTGCGAAAACCTGTTGCTCGTTTCATAATCGACAGGGTCGTGGAGGTGGAGCTCGCCCTCTGGGACATGTACCTGGAGGCGGTGGGACCTTACGTTCAGGTGGTGCAGCGGGCCTCTGACCTCGGAACCCAGACCAGCCTCTTTCTCTCTCCCGATCTATACAGGGAGTTCCTCAAGCCGGCGGAGGAAAAAGTATTCCGCTTCATCAAAGGAAAGGTTCCCCAGGCGAAACTCTGGTTTCACAGCTGCGGAGCGGTAGCCGAACTCATCGAAGATTTTATAGATATCGGCGTCGATATCCTCAATCCGGTGCAACCCCTGGCCTCGGGAATGGATTCTTTCGGACTAAAGGAAAAATTCGGCAAGCGGCTCTGTTTTCATGGGGGAATCGATATCCAGAGGGCTATGCCCGGCACACTGGAGGATGTACGGCTGGAGGCACAGACCCGCATCCAGGCATTCGCTCCCGGCGGCGGATATATACTGGCGCCGGCTAACCACGTACAGACTGATACGGCGGCGGAAAACGTGATAGCCCTGTACAGATACGCCCGCGAGCTAGGACGTTACCCCCTTTCCTCCGCCGAGAACAGCATCCGGTATACCCCCAAGACCCGGTAGACTTCCGCTGCGGAAGCGAAGGTCAGAATCCGGGTTCGTCGCAGATTCAGGCGCAGCTGCTCCAGCTCCAAGGTCGTACGCCGTCCTTGCTGGAAGAGCAGCTCCGCCTCCTGCAGGGCGACCGCGTCCCGTTGAGCCTGGGTCTGAGCGCTGGTCAGTGCCTGTTCGACAAGGTCGATGTTCTGCAGCTCCAAGGATTTCTGCAACGCCGCGGCGGAGGTTTCTGCGGCAATCTCCATGCGTTTGACCTCGATGTCCTCCAAAAGGTCCTGCCGCTCATCCCGCTTGAGCTGATTCGGGGAGAAGCTCAGACTAAAACCCAGGCTGTGAGATTCCAGGGGCTTTTTCTTGTTATACGGGAAGGTTACAGCCGTAGATAGACTGAGATCCGGTCTCCAGGCCGGAGTGGATTTCAGCTCCGCCTCCAGAGCGGCGAGCTCCAGCTTCAGATTCTCCAGCCCCTCGGTAACCGGCTCCGCCTCGGCGAACCGTTTGACCTCGACCCTTCGCCGCTGCACAAGCTCCATCAGCTCGGCAATGGACAACGGCGCCACGGCAATTCGCTCCTCGCTCGGAGCGAACAGCAGCTGCAGGGTACGCCAATCCCCGAGATAGCCCTGCTCCTTGGAAAAAAGATCCTGTCGCGCCTTTAGGAGATCTACCAGCTGCTCCTGGACGTCCTGGAATGAGGCCTCCCCCACCTCTTGAAGGCGCTGGTCCAGCTCGTACTTGCTCTGCTCCAGGCCTTCAGTTGCCCGGGCCAGCTCCCGCTCCATATCACTGACAAGCAGATTCAAGGCGGCGCCCTCGGCATCCAGGTAGATCCACCTCTTCAGGTAGCGTTCCCGGACTACAGCGCCTTGAAAAGCCCGCTCCTCCGAGTAGGTCCGTCTGGCCGGTTCGAAGGGTTTGACGGTGAGGGATATCGATTCGCCGGCCTGCCATCCATCCTCGGACTGTTCTGCGGACAGCGAGCCGCCCGCCGACAGCTTGGATACCAGGGGCAGGGTAAGGCTCGAGCTCACACCCCAACCGGATGCATTATACAGCCGCGACTGGTATCCCCAGCCCACCGAAAGGCTGGAATCCATCAGCTCCGGCTTCCCGATCAGATCCTCCTCCGCACGTTCCACGTTCCGCTCCGCCTTGAAGATCTCCAGGTTGCGGGATTGGACCTGCCGGGCGATTTCCTCGACCGACAGGGTTACGGTTGGCTGCGGCTCCTGGGTCCAGGCGGCAACCAGGCCCAGAATCACAAATACGGCTGCTGCAACTGAAAGCTTCATCCTACTCACTTCGGGATTTCCTCGCTTTTTCTCCGGGCTTCACTCGGATCAGGCTCAAAATGCTCGGCACCATGAAGAGGGTAAACAGAGTCGAGATCACCAGGCCCCCGGAAACGGCGATGCCCAGGGGCTGCACGATGTTGGACCCCTCTCCCATGCCCACGGCGATCGGCAGCATTCCGAAAACCGTGGTCAGCATGGTCATCACGATCGGGGTGAAGCGCAGGCCCGCGGTCTCCACCAGGGCTTCTACCTTGTCCGTATGATTCGGCAGAATCCTGAGGTAGAAATCGATCATGATGATGGCATTGTTCACCACGATACCACCCAGGAGGATCGTACCCAGCATCGAGTTCAGGCTCAAGGTGGACTTGAACAGGTAGAGGCTGAGCACCACCCCGATCAATCCCAGCGGGACGGTCACCAGGATCACCAGGGGAATGCGCAGGGAGTTGAACTGGAAGGCCAGCAGCAGGTAGATCAGCAACACCGAGACGGCCAGGGCCACAAACAGAGAGCGGATGGCCCTGTCCATCTCCTCCTGGGGATTGTCGAAGGTGATGGTGTAACCGGCTGGAAGAACGAGCCGCTGCTCCAGCATCTCCCGCACCTGCTGCTCGTATTCGGCCCTCCGGGCCGCCGGGGTTTCGGGGGGCATTTTGGCATACAGGCGGAAGATCCTCTCGCCGTTCTCCGAGGCGATGCCCGCCACCCCCGTTGACTCCTGGAAGTCGAAGAAATGCTTCAACGGCACGGTGCGTTGCCGGTAGGGAAGCAGGAAGTTCTCCAGCCTCTGGCGGCCGTTGATCTGGGAATCGGGGTAGACCGCCGACACGTCGATGGTGTTCCCGTTTTCCTCGAACTCCACGGTCGCGGTGCCGGCCAGTATCTTTCGGATCAGGCTGAGCAGACTGCTCTCGTTGAACCCGTCGAATCCCTCCAAGACCTCCTCCCGCGCGGTCAGGGTAAGCTCGTCAGAGAAATTGGTCGAAGGATCGGTGAAGGCCCAGCCGTACAGCTCGGTCTCGTTGACCAGATCCCTGCTTCGCTCCAGGAGGGTCACGGCCTGGGCGGGATCGTCGCCGTGCACGCTGATCTGCAGATCCATGGTCCGGGGCAGGGGCAGTTGGGCCGGATCCCACATCATGGCATTGTAATACCACCGGTTGTCGGATACGAACTCCTTCTGCAGGTCCGCCAGAACCTTAGTGGCTACCTTGGAAGAAACAAGATTCACGAAGTAGAGGTTGAAGCGTCCCGACACGTCGGCGTAGGTGCTGACCAGGTTCTCTCCCACCACCCCTCGGATGCGCTCATCCAGCTGGGGCACGACCTCCTCGACGATCCTGGTTCTGTCTGTGATCTCGGAGCTGCGGAAGAACAACACGATCCTGTCGCTCAACGGCGCGGCGATGATTTCCCGGGGAATCAGGGGCAGTACCTCGAGCACGGAGAAAACCAGCAGGGCGAAGGAAAAGAGGATGAACAGGGCCGAAGCCCATTTGCGACGAAGAAGAGCGGACAGCACTGTTTTGTACAGGCCCTTGAAGAACTCCACCATGGGCTCCGAGAGCCGCTGCAGGCCGCGAATCTTCAGCGTACCCTCACCCTGAAGATCGGGCGGATGCCGCCTGCGGCGGAGGCTGTGAAACTTGAAGGCGATGAGGGGGACCAGGGTCAGGGCCACCACCATGGAGATGAGCAGAACGAAGACCACGGTACGGGCCTGGTCCCCGAGGATCGCGTTGGTCAGGGGTGCTGTGAAGGAAATCGGTAGAAACACCAAAACCGAGGTCAGGGTAGAGGCGATCACCGGAGAGCGAACCTGATCAACGGCCCTTATAACCAGATCCCGTAGCTGCCCGTTGTCGCGGGGCGGGGCCTCCTCCATACGGAAACGATGGATGTTTTCGATGACCACGATGGAGGAATCGATCATCATGCCCACGGCCAGGGCGATGCCCCCCAGCGAGATCAGGTTCAGGCTGACCTTGAAGAAGTACATGAGGATGAAGCTCAGCACCAGGGTCACGGGCAGGGATACTCCGATCAGCAGGGTGTTACGCACCTGTCCCAGCCCGATCAGCACCACCACCATGGCCAGGGCGGCGCCCAACAGGGCGGCTCGAACCACGTTTCGTATCGAGCGGTTGATGTACTCCGCCGGATCCAGGTACATCTGGAACACGGTATCCTCCGGAAGAGCACCCTGGGATTTCGCCTCTTCCAGAACCGAACGCACATCCTCGCTCATCTTACGCACGTTTCCACCGTCGATCGGAGCTGCGGTGATGCGAATCCCCCTGGCTCCGTTCATGATCGAGGTTCGGGATGGAAGGGTGTAACGAATGGAGATGTCGGCGATGTCCTGCAACCGGACAGAGACGTTTCCTCTTCGGGTGATGACGATACGGCCGATGTCGAAAATCGACTCGCTTCCTCTGCGGAAACGCACATTGTAGGAGGTTTCTCCCTCCTCCAGACGGCCCACCGACTCCGGCCTGGAACCCACCTGCATGGCGGACTCCACATCCCGAATGTCCAGACCGTAAGCCAGCATGTCCGCCTGGCGCAGGATCACCTCGACATCCAGGTCCTCGACTCGGTACAGTTCGACGCTCTCGGCGTCCTCCACACCACTCATCATCGGACGAACAGTGGTATCGAGGATCCGGTACAGTTCCTCGGGGCTGCTGGAAGCCGAGCTGACCCCCATGATCAGGAATCCCGCGTTTTCACCTGAGAAGAATCCCACCCGATAACTGTCCCTCAGATCCGAGGGAAGCAGGTTGGAGACACTGTTCATGGCCGCATCCACATCGGCCCTGGCCTCTTCCGGGTCGGTATTCCAGTCAAAGGTTATGGTAAAGGAGCTGCGGTCGTTCTCATAACCCACCTCCAGCATATCCGCCCCTTCGACGGCCAGCAGGCGGGCCTCGATCTGCTCCGCGTACTCTCCCGAAAAATCCACAGCAGAGATACCCGTGTGGTTGATAGTGGCCCGGACTCGGGGCCTCTGGGTTTGCGGATACAGCTGGATCGGCAGCTCCGTGACCAGGTAGGCTCCCGCGGCAACAAACAGAACCGCCAGGAGGAGAACACCGGTGCTCTTGTCGAAGATTCCCTTGAGCATGCCCGCGCCTCCGTCTCTACCGGCTCGAAGTTCCGGACGGTTGGTCGGGCGCCGGATCCCCCTCCCGCTCCCTTCCGCTCAAGCGAACCAGGTATCGTTCACCCGGCTCCAGCCCCTGCCTGATCAGCACGAGATCTTCGAACACCTGACCCAGAGTTACCTCCCGAGCCTCCAGGACCCGGGATTCGTTGACGATCCAGAGGAAAAACTTGCCGTAGCGGCGGACCACCACCTCCCGCGGAACGAACAAACCTCGAACCCTATCGATGGGCAGATCAATGAGCACGAACTCCCCTATGGCAACACGCTGGCTGTTCGGAAAGCGAAAAGTGAGCTCGAACAACCCCGTGGCATAGTCAGGCTCGGCGGACCGGCTGAGCAGGGTGCCCCTGATCAACTGGCCGCCGGCGGTCTGGCCGGTGACCGGTTGCCCCACGTCGATCCTGAAGGCATCCTTGTCACTCACGTTCGCCTGCAACAGGTAACCCTCCGTACCCAGTATGACAACGGCGGAATCTCCGGCGTTGACTTCCGCCTCCGGTTGCACCATGACCTCCGACACGCGGCCGGAGATCCGGGCTTTCAGGGGAACAGGTTTATAGAGCTCCATCACGTCGTCCTTGCGTTTGACGGTGAGAAGCTCCTGCCCGGCTTCCACCTGCTGTCCCTCCCTCACGGTGATGGATTGAACAAAGCCGCCGGTGGAGATCTTATGTACGATGCGGCTCTGCGGTTCCAGCCTGCCGCCTACCGTGATGCTGTGTGATTGCTCGCTCACCTGAGCAACGGCGACAGGGAGGCCGCTGTCGGCTCCGGGCTGGGCTCCGCCCCCGGGCCGGGCTCCGCCCCCGGGCCGTCCGCCGGGGCCCTGCTGGGCCGATCCGCTCACCGCGACGAGCAGTCCCGCTAAGATCAGAACAACGATAACGCTTTTATTCATACTCCGGTTCTCCGTGAAGGTGATTTGACCCGAAGGATCGGCTACGTTCTATCTCCGTACAAAACCCACAGTTCGATGATAAAGATACAAAATTTTGGGGATGCAGAGGAAGCTTAAATTTCGCTACGTTTTTTGCTTTCCGGCGAAGCGCAGAGTACGGGTATCCTGCTCTGATCCGGTGGGAAGGGTGAGCAGCTCATACAGTTCGGGACGGCGGCTGCGGATCCACCGGGAACCGGTGCACATCTCTCGTCGGGCCGGGTCCAGATCGGCGACCACCAGTGCATCTGCGGCCTGCCAGGTTTCGGCGAGAATCTCGCCGTAGGGATCCAGGATCATGGCATTCCCGGTACGTACCTCGTTGTCATCCAGACCCACGCCGTTGGAAAAGACGAGGAACAGTCCATTATCGTGCGCCCTGGCGGGCAGCCAGCGCATCAGCCAATCCCGTCCCTTGGGACCGCGGAACTCGTTCTCGATGGCGGCGGGATTCTTGTCCCGATTCTCCCACAGCTTCGCATCGATCAAGCCCATGCACCGGGGACTGGGGGTATCGCATCCCCCGGTTTGATGGGGGGCGAGCAGGATTTCCGCTCCCATCAGGGCTGTAATCCTGACATTCTCTATGATGTTGTTGTCGTAACAGGTCAGGACTCCCACCCGTGCTCCCTGGGGGATATCGAAAACCGTGTAGCCGTCACCCGAGGCCATGTGCTCGCTGATAAAGCAGTGAAGCTTCCTGTGGCGGGCGATTCGCCCGTCGGGCATGGCCACCACATAGGTGTTGTACAGGCGTCCCTCCCGGGAGCCTTCAATGAGCCCGGCACCCAGGGTCAAGCCGTACTGTTCGCTCAGCCGCAACAGCTGGCGGGTGGAAGGGCCTTCCGGAACCTCCTCGGCAAGCGCCTGGATCTGTTGCCGGCTGAGCTTGCGCACGTGCCAGTATCCGGTGATACACATCTCGGGAAATACGAGCAGCCGGACTCCCCGGCTCGCTGCCTTCCGGGCAAATAGCCCGATCGTGCGCAGATTGGCCTCCTTATCTCCAGGCAGGTGATTGAACTGTACCGAGCCCGCTCGTAGTGCTTTCATCGAGACTCTCCTCTTCCCTCGGGAATCGCTCATGTCAGGATAACATACCCTTGCCCTTCTTGCCTCTCAGTACTACCCTAGATTTAGAGCATCCCAGACAGGGTGTTCCCGGACGGTACAGACAGTCTGGGGCTACTGAGGAACAGGAATCCAGTACATCGAAGCGCTGAGCAACGACCTTGGCTGATCGCAAAAGTAGCGGTGCAGCGATAGCCTTGACAGGGAACCGATATGGTAGGAGGAGAACGATGAAGGTGGTTGCGATCAATGGGAGTCCGAGGATGGACAGGGGATTTACCGAGATGCTGCTGCAGCCTTTCCTACAGGGAATGCGGGAAGGTGGCGCAAAAACCGAACACTTTTTCGCCAAAGGACTAAAGATCAAACCCTGTACCGGAGAGTTTTACTGTTGGGAGGATAAACCGGGGGAGTGCTACCAACAGGATGAGATGCAGATGCTCTACCCAAAGCTCCGCCAGGCAAACATCCTCGTTTTAGCCGTGCCCGTATACATTCCCCTGCCGGGAGAAATGCAGAACCTCATCAATCGGATCTGCCCGCTACTGGATCCGGTGCTCGAAATGAGGGACGGTCGGACCCGGGCCAGGCCACGGATGGACGTGCAGATCGAAAAGGTCGTGCTGGTATCCACCGGCGGCTGGTGGGAGAGAGGAAATTTCGAAACCCTCATCACGATTGTCCGCGAGCTGGCCGAAACAATGGGGATTGAGTATTCAGGAGCACTGTTGCGTCCCCACGCGTCTTTCATGAAAGCAAAAGAAAAAATCACGCAGGAGGGCAGAGAGATCCTCGAAGCGGCTCGCAAAGCCGGCCGGGCGCTTGCCCAAGAGGGACAGCTACCGGCACAACTCCTCGAGTCTGTAAGCCGACCCCTCGTGTCATCCGAGGTGTTTATGAAAATGTGGAATCGCAGCTACGGAGCGGAGAACAAGTAGGAGAGTGCTATTCCCACCGAAGCTTCTAAGGGGGGGATCAAGACCAGATGCCCGGGCCCGAAGGCTCCTTGCGCCTGTTCCACTCCGTGGGATTGCCCCAATCCGCCGCCTTCCAGGGCATGTTCTGCGGTTTCACCAGCGGCAGAATCTCTCTGAAATAGGCCAGACGCTCCGCAGCGCTCATGGGGGTGAAGCTCTCCGCCACGGCCAGGTCCGCCTCCAACTCGGCCAGGGTTGAGCAGCCGGCAATCACCGTGGCCAGGGGCAGGGAGAGGGCGTAACGAAGGGCCCGATCCGCCGTATCCGCCAGTTTCTTGTAGGCGAAGACTTTCATCCCGACCACGCCAACCTGCTTCAAGGCGGCCACCGGGAGGAACTCTTCGGCAAAGCTGTAGAGGAAGTGATCCAGGGCCGAGACGGCCACCAGGGCCGTATCGAAGGGGAAACGGCGCAGCGCCTCCACCAGTATCTGGGGATCGGTGTGTCCGCTGATGCTGATGTTGCGAACCAGCCCCTCCTCCCGCGCCCGGATGGCCGCCTGCAGCGCTCCGTCGGCAGCGGTCATGGCATCCAGCCGCTCGTAGCTGTGGACATTGTGAAGCCGCCATTCGTTCACGTGGTCGGTCTGAAGCCGCTGGAGGCTGTCGGCCAGCTGCCGGCGAGCCTCTTCCCGGCCGGTAGCCCAGGTCTTGGTGGCAATCCACATCTGCTTGCGGCGATGCTTGGCCACCAGACCTACACGATGTTCCGATTGGCCCTCGGAGTAGATCCAGGCCGTATCGAAGTACCGGATCCCCCTGTCGATAGCCGTGTTGAGGATCCGCACGGCCTGCTCCTCATTGCAGCCCTCCTCATCCACGATGCGCTGAGCACCGAAACTGAGGATGGGAAAGGACTCGCCGGTTTTTCCGAAGGCTCGTGTTTCCATCTCAGTACTTCATGCCCATGCCGAAGCCCATGGCACCGGGACCGCCGGGCAGGATGGAGAGCTTGGGTTCGAAGGTGATCTCTCCAGCGGCGATCTTCTCTTCGGCCAGCCTGGCCGCATGGTTGCTGGATACCCCTCGCAGTATGGCAAGAACCACTCCTCCTCCGGCCAGAACACCCAGACTGGGCAGCAGATCCACGAAGCTCTGTCCCTCCCAGGCGGACTCTATCGCAGAGAACGGCGCGGTGAAGTAGTTCAGCTGGTCGAACTGCAGCTCATCGGGAAGCAGGAAGTAGGCGCCCAGCAGCGTTCCCACACCGGCCGCCAGGTCGAGGCTGAGGAACAGAGCGCCCATGCCCGGATCGCCGTTCATGAACTGCCCCAATCCCGGGAGCATCATGGAGGCGCCCCTCGATTTACTGACGTAGGCGGCCTTCTGATAGGCTATCGAAATCTCCCCCAGCAGATCCTGAGCCTCTCCCACCGTTAAATCGCCCAGAACGGAACTTCCCTTGCCGGCCAGAACGGCCTCCAACTGCTGCTCGAGCAGCTGCTGCTCTGCACCCCAAACGGGGTGATGCTCCATCATTTCGGAACTCCCCGGGGAACCTGCAAACACGGTTGTGCCTGCAACCGTCACCATCAAAAGCAAAACAAACCACTTTTTCATGTACAACCTCCTGAAAATCTGTTAGCCCTCTCGAGCTGTGTCTGTTCGTCGATCTCCTTGTTGACTTCAAAGGTAAGTCTTTTACTAATGTACTCACGGGAACGGACAAAAGGAAAGACAAAGCGCGATGCAGCGACACGGATGCAACCACACCCGGGCTAAGCGAGTGACATTTTTAAAGTGCTTTGACACACGGGCGCAACCATAGCCTTGACAGGGAACCGGCAATGATCTCTAGTTGGTCTCTGGAATGAGATACAGACCGATGCGCTTCGATCCGGATTACCGGCCCTTCGTCGCGCCCAAGTCCATCTACATCGTCCCGCTGTCCGCAGATCCGTCTCAATACCAGGTGTTGATCCCAAGCCGTCTCTCCAAAAACCTCCTGGATCTTCTGATTCAGGACAGGCTGGTGATCCGCCGCTTTGCAGGCTGTCCCGCGGAGGTCATCGACAACATCAAGGCGCAACTGGGGCGAAGCTGCACCCAGAGGCCCTCCGTCTACGCGGTCCGGACGAATCAACTAATCGTTGCCGGAACCCTTCTCGTCGTTCTGGGGATCATCAATTTCACCTTTCCCGATCCCCTTCCTCTGGTCGATGAGCTGCTCATGCTCGGCGGTGGTGCCGGCATCGGCGTCCTCGCCTACCGAAATCGCCGCAAGGTTCTTCCCCTGCTGCGCGACAAGACCGAGAGGGCCGCCAAACGGCTCGACGACCTGGCATGCCCCGATGATATCCTGCTCACCCGCATCCACGACGCGATCCAAGCCAGGAGCACCACCGGCGGTGACGCGGCGGCAAAACAGGCTGTAGACCCCTTCGAATTGGAATCTCGCTGGCTGGTCGAGTATCTGGACTTCCAGCAGCTGATCGATGCGAAGACCGTTGCCGCCGAAGAGCTGGACTCGCTCCTTGCGGTTCTGTCAAACGCCTTCCCCCTGAGCAGGTTTCTCTCTCTGGAGCGGAAATTACGCAAGGATCCGAAGGATGGCAGGGCTCGCGTGGCCCGGGATAGGACGGCCGAACGATACGGGCTCTCCGCGGATGCCTTTACCGTCTATGCCGAGTTCTATCGCCTGGCCCGGGAGATCCTTTCAGCGGGCAGCGTTTAGCCGCCGGCAGCCGGCATCGATTGACGGTGTGAGATTCTCCCGCACGAGCAGGAAAGTATATCCGGAACGGACAGGCCCGCGGATCACGACCAGGAACCAAAAAGAGTTGGGACCGAGGGGTTTGGAACACGCGTGAGGACAACCTTCGAACAGTGCAAAAGTTGCACCCGTTTCCCCTCGATCGCCAACTGGGAGAAGTGGGATGCCATGAAACGTCTTGCGCCTCTGGCACAAATAGTAAAGCAACAACCGTGCCAAGCTCAGAAAAGGGGCGTAAAAATGTATTCCTCTTCTGTGTATAGAATTACCGGGGTGGGCCTTTTCACGTTTGCGTGAACCCCTTGCTTTTGCTTACAGAATCGAAAGTCCGTTCCGATTCAGTTACGATCCCGTTATCGATCGTGTTCGCCAGGCCGGAAACCGCTACGAGCGTCCCTGGTAATCTTGTCCGAAAGCTCCGGATCGTTGTGCCGGATCAGCTCGGGAAGTTCTCCGGCCACGCCCACCTTGTCCGCCTTGATAATGAGCACTCCACAGACTCCGGGAATCGATGAAACGCGCCGGAGCACCCCGGAAACGTCGTGAGGGGTTTTCACCAGATTACAGACCAGGGTCGCGGCTGCATCGGCCAGGGCACCGTCGGGAGCAACCACCGTGGCCAGATCGCAGGCACCAAAGCTCAAACTGTGGCCCATGATGCTGGAGGAGGAGCAGATCGCCAGGGGCATCGTCTGCGGGAGAACCGACAGGGCCAGTTTCCCGGACAGAGGGTTGTCTCCGGCGTATAGGGCTACGGAAACCGCTTCGGTGGAAAACAGGAAAATGTCGCCTCCGTTTTCCACGATCGCCTCTACGGCTCCATCTGCCCGGGCCGCCTCTACGGCCAGATGCGCCATGGTTCCGGCAACCGCAGCCATGGGCCCCACGCCGGTCAGCGACGCCGCTGCCTGCATGCGTTGTGCCACCTCCGGGGCATCGGGCAGCAACTCAAGCGGCTCGAAGGAAGAGGCAAACTCCGGGTGCCGGTCTATGTAGCCCTCCAGCAAGCCGCGCTGCCTGCGGATCTCCCTCTGAATGACCTGAGCATGGGTCGAAGCAATGCGGAAGTTTGCCCCCCGGTGGGAATAGGCGTGATAACTCCTCATGGCTACATTCTGTCAAAACAGTGGCCGAAATTCTATTCTCAAGCAGGTGTTTTTATAGACCCCTGCAAGTTTCGTTTTCCGTAGGACATCGGAATCTTCCTTGCTATTTTAATGGATGATTCCGTTTTCCGTAGGACATCGGAATCTTCCTTGCTATTTTAATGGATGATTCCGTTTTCCGTAGGACATCGGAATCTTCCTTGCTATTTTAATGGATGATTCCGATATAAATTACAAACGATGTTTAACCCGGAAAACAAACTAAGAACCGCGTGGGATTTCTTCGTTCTTGCGATCACGGTGTTAGGGGCTATCGTAATTCCGCTGTCGGTTATCTTCGACTTCTCCTCATCCAAGGCCGCGGCTGCGTTGCTATGGGTCATTCCCATATTGTTCATTGCCGACATCCTGGTTCAGTTCAACACCGGATTCTATCGCCTGGGTAAAACCGTCACCAGACGCAGCAGCATCGCACTCCGTTACCTGAAAAGCTGGTTTGTCCTGGACTTGATCGCCGCCCTTCCCCTTGGGCTCATTATCGGGGTGTTGGTTCCCGACCCGGGAACCGTGCTGCTGCTGATCAGCCTCAATCCGCTTGTCAAGCTGATCCACTCGGGAACGACTCTCTACCGCATCGGCGGTACCCGTGTCAACCCGGCGATTCTCCGGCTGGTGCTGCTGGTTTTTTGGATTCTGCTGGTCGCCCACCTAGTCTCCTGCGCTTGGATTCTGATCTCGGGCAATCCGGATAGCCTGGATTCCACTCCCCTCTACATCCGGGCCTTCTACTGGACCATCACCACGCTGACAACCATCGGCTACGGGGACATCGTTCCTATCGAACCGGCTCAGACAGTGTTCGTGATCTTCATCGAGCTTCTCGGTGCGGCTATGTATGGCATGATCATCGGTAATATCGCCAACCTGATCGCAAACATCGACGTGGCCAAGACCCAGTACAGAGAAAAGCTCGACAAAATCAACGCCTTTCTCAACTACCGCAACATCCCTCACGATCTGCGGCGCAAGATCAACAACTACTACAACTACCTGTGGGAAAGCCGCCGGGGTTATGATGAGTCCGCCGTAATCGAGGGTCTGCCCGTAGCCCTGAAAACAACCGTTTCCCTGCAGATCAACCGTGAGATCATCGAGAAGGTGCCCCTGTTTCAAACCGCCGGGGAGGATCTGATTCGCGAAATTGTGCTCAATCTAACCCCCGTTGTCTTCACACCGGGAGACACGATCGTCACGGCGGGGGAGGTCGGCTTCCAGATGTACTTCATCAGCCAGGGCAGCGTGGACGTGCTCTCCGCGGATGAACAGACGGTATACGCCACCCTTACTGCCGGTCAGTTCTTCGGGGAGATTGCCCTGCTGCTGTCCATGCCCCGCACAGCAACGATCCGGGCCCGGGAGTACTGCGATCTGTATCGCCTGGACAAGGAAAATTTCGACAGGGTGATTCAGCGCTATCCGGATTTCGCCGAGCGCATCAATGAGCTGGCGGAAAAGAGACAGGCGGAAAACGAGGCGATGCAGAAGAGCAAAGAGAGCGAGTCCAAGGAGAAGGAGATCCCCGAGGAGATCGAAGAGATCCAGGGTGAATATACCGGCGAGGCGGTAAGCCTGCGCTGGAACTGGGTGCGGGATCTGCGCTACTACGAGGTGGTGCGGAAAAACCCGGACACCGGCAAGTGGATCTACATCGAGCGCAAGCTCTTGGAACCCAACACTACCGATCCTCACCCCGAAACCGAGCGCCCGACCACCTACCGCATCCGAGCGATCAAGACTTCGGGGCCCGGTGCCTGGAGCGATCCGGTAGAAATCGAACCGGTACCTCCCGACAAAGAAGAACCGCAGGAATAGTGCCGCCTTAGTCCCTGACACTCCTTCAGGGGAGGAGTCAAAAGATCGACGAACAGGCTCCGTAGGGACAGTTGGAGATACAGCTCAGGCACTCCACACACAGGTCGCTGTCGTAGAGGACCTTCATCGTGCCGCGATCGGGTATGTGCAGCGCCTCGGTCGGGCAGTGGGCGATGCAGTTTCCACAGCCGGTGCAGATCTGCTCGTCCCAGCGTACGCCCTTGTGCGCCTCGTCGACCTGCACGTTGAAGGTCTTGACGAACTCCATGCCCCGGTGAATGTCTTCATCGGTTCCGGTGACATCCAGAACCAGGTACCCGTACTCCTCCGGGGTGACTTTGGCACGAAAGATGTTGATCACCAGGTCGTAGTCCTTGACCAGGTGATAGACAATCGGTTTCTCGGTTTCGCTTTTGGGAAAGTAGAGCATGAGTTTCTTGGTTGTCATGGCCGCACCTCCCTGTTGTTCTGGTCCACGATCTTCAGGGCTCCCATGCCCTGTTTCCGGGGCAGGGGCCTGTAGGGCCGTGATAGCAGAAAATCTCCCCGTTTGATCTCGTCCTTGAGCAGATGGGCGATCTCCAGCGCTTTGGAGTACGAGGACATCGAAGCGCTCTGGACCTTTTTACCCTTGATCTCCACTTCTCCGCTCTTCAGCTCCGCGTAGCTCAAGCGGCAGATCACCTTGCCCGTTTTCTGCGGGTAGTCGTGGGCGTAGTCGATTACAGGGGCCAGGATATCCTGATCCCGGATTGTAGTGCGTTTGAGGATCTCGGGACTGAGAATGGGAATGGGGATGCCCACACCCAGAGCCAGGGACACCCCGTAGCCGATCAGGCTGACCCCGCGGACGAACTGCGCCTTCATCTCCTTCATGTTCCCGGTCAGCGCCAGGGTACCGGCACCTTCGCTCGGCACGTCCCCCGGGCCCCGTTCGCAGGTCGGGCTGTGCTGAGTGCCTTCGGAGTACACGTGTCCCTGGGCTCCGGCCAGCCAGACTTTGCTTCCGATGCCGATGGTCTGGTAGAGGGGATCGTTGAGAAGGGGGGAGAGTTGCCCCGCGGAACAGTAGCTGAGGTTCTGCATCTGCGGCTTGATCAGTCCCAGGTAGGTGTGGATGGGCCGATCGGAGCAATTGATGGCCACGTTGTAGTTCTGGTAGCAGTTGCGGGGATTGACCATAACCGCCTGGTTCAGCTCCCGAATCGTCAGCCAGGTCCGGATCTCTCTCCGGGGATAATCGTCGGTTCCATAGGACAAGCCGAACAGTTGAACCTTCTCCCCGGCTACCAGCTTCTCGATCACGTGCCCGCCGCCGTAGCGGAACTCTCCCGGGTAGTAGAGGTTCGCCGAGTCTCCCTGGCGCAACTGGGTGGCGCCGAGAAAGACGTCCACTGCGGCGATCCCGCAGTAAACCGGCACGTCATCGATCCAGGCTTCGCTGATACGCATCTTCGGCGTTGAGTGTCCGAAGTTCAAGAAGCAACCGGAGGAGCACATCGGTCCGAAGGTCGCGGTGGTTACCACGTCCACCTCCTTGGCAGCCGCCTCCAGGCCTTTACGCTCCACGTAGTCGATGATCTCCTCGGCGGTCAAGACCACGGCCTTGCCCGACTCGATCTTCGCATTGATCTGTTCGTAACTCTTCAGTACTTGCTCTTTCATCGTCCCCCTACACTAGGTCCCTACAGTAGCACCTTTCGATGGAGTGTGAAAAGTTGTTATTTGTTTTGACGAAGCTTTCCGCCCGCCCTATATTGAACTCATGAGATCCGTATCCCAGACCGCGCAGGCCGCCGCTGGCGGGTGGAGCGCAGCGCCTTGGAGATCATGGCCGCCTCGATCTCCCTCGGCTGGTTCGTGCTGATCCTGACGAGCGTCATACTATGATGAGAGAAAAATACAGGCACTATCGCCTGGACACCTTCAAAGCTGCAAGCCTGACGGACAACCCGCTGGGAAGCCCCGAAGAGCGGGGAATCCGCATCTACCTGCCCCCGGGCTATTATGATTCCGAAAATATCCGCTATCCGGTTGTGTATTTTCTTCATGGATACGGGGCGGACAGCAGCAAACCGGTTATCAACTCCCGCAAGGGCCTGCGCCACAGCTACCCGCTTGTGCTGAGAGTACCGTTTCGGAAGTTTTTCACCCAGGTTGTCACCTTCGAACTGCTGGATGAGCTGATCCTCTCCGGCGAGCTTGCCCCGTTCATCCTGGTGCAGCCCGACGGCAGTCTCCACAAGCCTAACATTCACCACACCAGGGGCTTGGACGGCAAGATCGGTATAAAGGGAAGCCTCTATACCGACTCACCCTCCAGCGGCAACTACACCACATACGCATTCGAGGATGTGCCGCGCTACGTGGAGGAGCACTATCGAGTTATCGGCAATAAAAGCGGACGCTGCCTGATAGGCGGATCCATGGGCGGCTACGGAGCTCTTCTGGGCGGAGTTCTCCATCCGGATCGCTTTCGGGCGATCGCTGCCCTGAGCCCCAGCATCAGCTGTCTGGATCTTCTGGATTTGCAGTTTGTCGTACCCTTCAACCGTACTCTCTTCGGAGAGGCTAAGGCCGAGGAGATGGGGCGTAAGGAACTGGGAGATATTCTGGATACCTGCGATCTGGTGTTTTCGAATGAGCGCCGGCTTCTGCCCACAATCGAGCGGGACGGGGAAGGGCGAGCTGTCCGGATGGATGATCGGGCCCGGGAGAACTGGGCGCGGTCAGACCTGGGTTACCTCCTGGAGCGACACCCCCGTGCATTTGAAAACACCCGGCTGCAGTTCAACTGCGATCGGGCCGACGAGTTCGGTTTTGCCGAACCCTGCCGGCGTTTTCATTCCCAGCTGCAAGATCGCGGGATCGAGCACAGCTTCCATATATACTCCGATCCGCAGACCGAGCGGATCTCACCCCACATCCTCGGAATCGCTCGGCACATCCTGCCGGCCCTGAGCTTCTGCCTGGATACGCTCGAGCCGTGAGGAGAGGTCGGCACGGGCTACTCTGTTTTCAAAGCGGGCAGCAGGATTTGATTCGCTTCGTAGAACTGGGGTCCCAGCTCGGTTAGCACGGTCGCTACATCCCGTTCATCCCCCTCGATGCCCAGAACGGCGAAACCCCGTTCCCCCCTGCTTCCCAGCTGGAGATCCAATACGTTGACGCTCCGCGAGGCCAGGGCTGACAGCAGGATCAGCAGGACCCCGGGCCGGTTGTTGTGAACCGTGATCACCATATGCGGAGAAATCGGAATGGGCAGGCTGATCCCGTCCACCTCCAACAGGTACGCCGGAGCGCTTTTCAGCGGAGGAAGCTCGATGCGGGGATCCGTTTCGATGCAGTAGAAACGGTCTGAGGCCGTTCCCATTACGAAATCCACAGCCTCCCGGATACGTTCCTGCGCCCCGCTCACAGTAAGGTAGGCCGTGGCCGTACCGTCGGACAGGGAGTACAGCTGCGTGGTCTCCACGTTGATCGCCTCCGAGGCCAGGGTATTGAACAGGATCGAGAGGGTGCCCGGCGTGTCGGTGTGATGGGAGTACAGGCAGGTCAGCCCGCTTCCTCCCACGGCCTCCGCATAAGCCTCCTCCGAACGGTCGCTCAACGTGATGGAGTGCTCATCCCTCCGTACCCGCAGGGCGTTGTACTGTCCCAACGACACCGATCCATCGAAGATGGGAAGCAGCTGCCTGAAGGAGCCGCCGAAGGAAAACTGGGGGGTTTTCTGCCGCAGGCGGGGCTCAAAGCGAAGCTTGAGTATCTCCACACCTAGATTGAGAATCCGGAAATGACCATCCTCGCTTTCCAGCAACGGCCTCTTTTCGGCGATTCCCCGGGAGAAGGTCACGTAGTGCCGGTACCCCGCCTCCTGGGCCAATTCTATCCCCCTGGCGTAATCCCGGCCGATCTCCCCGATATCATGGGAATCGCTACCGATGGCAATGGGAATGTGCAGCTGCCGCGCCCGCTTGAGAAGCTGCATATCCGGATACAGGCCGCAGCCCTTACGCAGTCCTGAGAGGTTGACATCCAGGGCCAGGTTGAGATCGCTGATCATCTCCAGGAGGGTGCGCATCCTCCGAGCCAGGAAATGGGCCGAATGCTCCACGTCCTTCATCGCATCCGGAAGGGGGACGTAGAGCTTGGGAAGATCCAGGTGTCCCACCACGTGGATCATCTCCCAGGAGGTGTCGATCATCTCGATCATCTCGTCGAGGTATTCGGCCCAGAACGGTTCCACCCCGCCCCGCAGCTCGATGAGCCGCTCGGCATCCTGTTCAGAACCGTCGTAGGGGATGCCCTGGTAGGAAAAATGCACGGAGCCGATGACGAAGTCCACGCCGAAAGCCTGAAATAGCTTGGAGCGGTTCCACTGCAACCCCAATTCCGGCCCCATCCACTCCAACTCGATCCCGTAGCGCAGGCGGATGCGCTCCCTGTATCGGGCTTTGAGCTCCTCCATGGCAGCGGCGTATGAGAAGTAGGCTGCATCGCCGCGGATGAACTTAACCTCCGTATCCCGTTCGCTCTGGTAACGGAAGGAGGTCAACCTGGGCGAATGAATCACGAATGAGAGAGAGGGAAACCCTCTGGCGATGGCCTGCTCGACCACGGTCCTGACATCGTCGATACCGTGTTTCACGTGGTCCCTGCCGGTGCCCACATGGATCCCGTGGGTTTCCCAAATGAAGGGGTTCGCTTGTTCCGGTATGCTGCGCATCATGGTTGATTATTTTGAACCGTTCATCGAGGATAGTCTACAGTGTATATGCAAGGAGGCTATCCATGCGTCAATTCGCAAGAATCCTGGTCCTCTCCCTTCTGATCCTGCTCCTGACAGTCTTTACCGCTCAGGGAATCGGAGTAAGCTTTTCCTACTTCCTGCCCCGAAACGGCATCTTCTCCCACCCCGTGCCTCCCCTATCCGTTCGGGACGTCGGCATCGACATCGGCAACTACCTGGGTATTGCCGGCTCACTTTCCCTGTACAGCATCCGCGGTATCGGTATCAAGGACTCGGGGGGCGAGCCGATCGATACCGGCGGGTCTCTGGTAGGTCCCTTTCTCTCCGTACTGAGCTCCGTCGTGGGCAAAATCAGTATACCTGTCCGGCAACTGAAGCTGGAAGCCAGCGGGGGGATCTTCGGCTGCTACAATATCGATCCTCCCCTTGTGACAGGTACACTGGACCACTATCTCACCACGGCTACCGGAACCACATACGAAGCGGTGAGCTCTTCGGTCAGCTCTGCCGGGCGCTGGGCATGGGGATGGGTGTTCGGGGGCAAGGCCACATACTTTGTGATGGGGCAGCTCGGCATCGCTGTGGGGGCCAACTACTACCTGGGCGGCGGAGATCTCAATATGTCGGGCAGTTACGATGCTTATGACGCAGGCATACAAGTGCTGGATAACGAGCCGCTTCCAATCAACCTGCAAAACGCCCGTCTGGACTACAGCGGACTGGAGATCGTTCTGGGCGTGGAGATCGCGCTCTAGCGCGCTTTATTCTGCTCGCTGCGCCGATGCAGGCGGGAAAGAAGGAAAGCGATCAGGAAGAAGAGCAGCGCCGCATTGATGAACACCGCCTTGAAATCGAAATAGGCGGCCAGGATTCCTCCCAACATCGCTCCCAGGGACCAGCCGATCGCCCGGGCACTGCCGGTTAGACCGAAGGCGGCCCCCCGCCTCTCCACGGGCACCTGCCGGGAGAGAAGGACGTTCATAATGGGGTCGATCCCTGCGGAGTAAAAGTCGGCAAACAGCACGAAGGGAAGCAGGCTCCACACGGTGGGTAGGAATCCCTGAGGCAGAAGAAAAAGCCCCGCCGCAGCGGCACAGACCATACCGATTACGAAGGGCCGGCCCCGGTCGACCAGCCTTCCAACCACGACTCCCGCCGCCACCGCGGCGGTGCCTGCCGTGGCGTTGACCAGTCCCGCCTGGGTAGCGATCCCCAGCCCGGCGGCGGCAATCTCTTTGACCAGAAGTGGGTACATCGGCCGGGGGGAAAAGCGTGCCACCCCGAACAGGACAAACAAACCGATGAAGGGGAGGATACGCTGCTCGCGAATCAGTTGGGCCAGATCTCTGACGATCTTGAAGGACCCGCCGGCGGCGTGGGGAGTAAAGTCCTCTTTCACCCAGATCAAGGCGACCAGGAAGGCCAGAAACAGGGTGATCGAAGAGAGAAAGAAGGCTATCCGGAATCCGAACAGATCGGCCAGGTAGCCTCCCACCAGGGGGCCGACTGCGTTTCCCGTGAACACGGCGGCATTCATGATGCCGATGGCAAAACCGATGCGCCTGTCCGGAGTATTGGAAACAACCAGGGTCAGGTTGGCAATTATGGTCCCGGTTAAGGCACCCTGGGCAATCCGCAGGACCAGCAGCAGCTCGGGAGAGCGGACCAGCCCCATGGCAAACAGAACAACGGCCCCTCCCAGGTTGGCCCGCAGGGTCATGGGCTTTCGGCCCAGGCGATCGGAGAGACTCCCCCAAATCGGCGTCATGATGGCCATTGATACTCCGGATCCGGCCATGAGCAGTCCGCTCCAAAGACGTAGAGATTCCGGATCGGTGATGCCCATCTCCTGGATGTACAGGGGCATGAAGGGCAGGGCGAAACTGAAACCCATCAGGGACAGAACCTGGCAGATCCACAGCACCGCCAGATTCTTGCGCCAGTCGATCAAGCTCGCTCGCCTCCGGCTGACTCGCCAATGCGCGCCAGGGCCCAGGCAGCGGCCCGGGCCACCAGGGGATCCGGGCTCGAACGGTGACGGCTTACAGCCTGCAGAAGAACCGGATCCCGGCGGTTACCCGCGGCCAGCAGGACGTTGCGCAGCAGGGTGCGGGGCGGGATCCAGGATCTGGCCAGGGCACTTCCCCGGAGAACCTCCCTGAACTGCTGCTCTGAGAGTGACAGCAACTGCTTTATCGAGCGGCTGGGACCCAACTCCCCGCGCCGGGTAGCGGTTTGCACTTCCAGGTTCCTGTTGAGAGGGCAGACATCCTGACAGCTCTGACAGCCGTAGAGGCGGAAAGCCCAAGCCCGGCGGTGGCTCTCGGAAAACGGCCGGGGTTCGGTACACAGCGCCTGGAGGCACCGGCTCTCGTCCAGACGGCCCGCCTCATCCAGGGCGTTGACCGGACAGGCATTCTGACAGGCCCGGCATGAGGGGCAGAGGGGAAAGCGGGCAACCGTGGCAGCTGACTGATCGGTAACGGCGGGCGGCCTCTTCATCCCGACCACGTCTGCCGGGATGAAGAGGCCGGCGATCACGAAAAGGGACCCCATTCCGGGAATGAGGATCAGGGTATTTTTT
>Ga0272441_10001649_pt1 | contig 47134 bp, 50 predicted proteins | sample SSMProp6N_FD_193582 | JGI IMG/M metagenome (GOLD analysis project Ga0272441, IMG submission 193582) | Marine sediment archaeal communities from Little Sippewissett salt marsh, Falmouth, MA, United States - SSM-Prop-6N | ecosystem: Environmental > Aquatic > Marine > Wetlands > Sediment ... | reverse complement strand
AAATGTCTTTTTTTGACAAAAGGCATAATCCTACGGCTTCACCTTTCTCTTTCCTTTCTTTAAAACCCCATTTTTAGGTATAAATTAAGGGCGAGGGAGTCCCGCAAAGCGGGACGACCGAGCCCTATCAAACATCTTTCAAAAAACATCTAAAATAGTAAGTAGTCGCGGAAAAAGGGGACGCATCACTTTTGAACAGGGAATTAGTCATTTTGTTGTTTTTAATTAAATTTTAACTCAATTTTCTCTTAATCTTTCTTCTTTCCATGTATCTTTGGCCATTGCTTCCCCATGTATCTTTATCGTAGGCTTTTTTGATCGTTTCGTCTACAAGTAACTTTCGGTAGTTGTCTTGTCTTTCTTTTTTATCTTTTCCTAATCCCTGATAGAATAAATCGTCTGTTAAAAGTTTATCTTGTTTTCCTTGAGCGTAATAATTATGACTTGAATATAGATATTCTTGGGGATCTTTAACAATATTTGCTCTCACTGGATTAAGCTCTACATATTTTCCGCATTGAATAAAATATTCATCCTTTCCAACTGGCTTACTTTTAAATCTGTTTTGCCAGAAATGTCCTGTCCAACCATACTTTTTCTTAAAATAATGATAATAGGAAAGATTAGTTTTTTTCATTAAAGCAGAGAAATCTGTAGCCTTGTTGGTCTGAATTAATAAATCTATATGATTAGGCATTAAACAGTAATGATAAAGATCAAAAGGATGTTCTTTTTTGTATTTATAGATTAATTCTAAATAATAAATATAATCTTCTTCATCTTTGTAAAAATGAAAATGGGGTCAGCCACCTTTTTTTATGCTCCCCAGATGGGACAGTTTTCGAACTTTTAAGTGGGTAGTTTATATTGAAAAGCCTGAAGATATGCTTAAATTGGCTCAAGTATTGATGATTTAAGAAAAAAGCTGAATCAGATTAGTTTGATTCAGCTATTTCGTTTTCCTTTATTTTGCCTGTACCCTTGCATTTTCCACAACGAATTCGGAGAGCAGGCAAGGGCAGACAAACATCGAAGAAAAAAGACCCTCGACCCAAACAACTTGGGCAATTATATATTGACCTATCAATTTCTACCTTGCCAGTAGCACAACAGTAATGACATCCAGAACCTAAACAATGTGAACAAGTAAATATCTGTATATTACTCATAAGAATCTCCTTCAATAGATATTGGGTTGATAGTGTACTACTTCAAACTAATCAAACATTACCACGAACATTTAAAAATGTAAAGAAAAAGAGGGCTATTAACCCTCTAATATGAGCTCCGCGGGCTGGACGACGTTAGAACCGTTTTTACACAGAATGAGAAAGTTCTTGTATAAAAAAAGCCCCACAACGTTGTTGCAGGACTTAAATAGTTAAAATCTTCCCTATGGGGAGATTCCGCGTTCCAGTGCTATCCCCACTACAGCACAGAGAGTTGCGAGAATTAAAGCAACGATAAAGCATATAATACGCTCTTTATCTATCTTCATTTCCTATCTCCTTTCAAGTTCCTCCACTTTTCTTTCAAGTTCTTCTACCTTGCATACTATTCTGAGAATCCCACCCAGTAAAAAGCTACCAAACGCCACTGTTCCCAAATATGCTTCTACTGAAAAAGTATATACTATTCCTACCACAAGGAAAAAATAAGTTACAATCTGAAGAACTATTACCATCTCTTATCTCCTTCAAAGAGTCCATATTACAGGTAAAAACAACTATCAATATAATAACAAAGTATTTATTAAATGTCAATGAAAAGAGGGCTATTAACCCTCTAATTAAAGTTAGATTAAGCAACTAATTAGCTCCGCGGGTAGGACTCGAACCTACAACCATCCGGTTAACAGCCGGGCGCTCTACCATTGAGCTACCGCGGAATATATAAATCAAGAAATTTTCTTCCTTGACCTGTTTTCAAAAACCTTTCCCTTTTTAATGAATCTGTTTTGTTTAAATATTTCTCTTTGTAAATTAGCTTAAGTGGTTTATTTGCTCTTGTCCACTTATTGCTTCCTAAATTATGTTCCATTAGCCTAACTTCGGGTTTTTTACTCGTGCAACCAATATATCTTTTATTCTTTTTCAAGCTTTTTAAAACATAAATATAGAACATAATATACCATTGTCCGCCAGAGGCGGATCAGCCTTTGGCTGAAGCTACCGCGGAATAAGGAATAATATATGTATTATATCTTTTTTTTAATAAAAATCAAGTGGGCTTGAAAAAAATATTGATTTGTGGTATTATCTTAATCAGCACACTATTATTCCCTCTGCTATTCCCTAACATTTTTTGAAAGGAAAACAATATGTCTTTTGGGCTGATTCTATCCAAAGAAGAAAGGAAAGAAAGAGAAAGAAAAAGAATAATACTAAAAGATTTTGCCCAATGGCCTACAGATGGCTTGAAAAGAAGGTTGAAGCTTGAAACAAGCATGTGGCTGGAGCTTGAAAGATTAGGCCCTGGGGGTCTTCATCAATCAATGATTGATGATCGTATTGCCATGCTCTCTGCGGCCTTAAGGGAAAGGAAGGAATCTTGCGGAGCTTGCTAATAAGCCCCTCTTTTTTTACATTAAGCCTGACTTAACGCAAAAGTATTGACTTTTTAGGCTGAAAAGTTATAATGAAGTGTATTTGTAAATGTATTTATGAATGAATTAGCGCAAATATTGAAACACGAAGAAAACAACGAAAGCAAACTGCTTTTGGCTGAAGAAAAAGCCAAGCAGGAAATTGAACAAAGAAAAGAAGCATTAAAGCACAAGCTTGAAACAGAGCCTGTTTTAGAAGAGTCGGAAAAGGCCAATGTTTTAAAGCAAAAAGAGCTGCAGATGAATAAAATAGCCCGGGAAACAGAACAAGAGCTTTTAGCCCAGATGAAAGATTTAGAAGAAAAAAAGGAAAAAAACATTTCCAAGGCAGTAGACTATATAATTAAAAAATCATTTGAAATCTAATGAGTTTTTAAAAGCGATGGCTCAAGCTGTCGTTTTTTGATATTATGCTTAGAGTAGCTAAAAAATACATACTGGCTTTTCCCAAGAACAAAGAAGAAGAAATATTAGAACTGATGAAAAAAGACTGGTCTTTTGAATTTATTGACAAAAAAGAAGCCAAAGAAGAATCTCTGAAAGAAATTCAGAACTTAGATTATATTATTTCTTCTCTTGATTTTGTAATTACCTACTTGTCTCCATTAGGAAAGAAACAGCCGCTGTTGGAAAAAATCAAAAACCCAAAGATAATGGTTGAAAAGAAAGAAATTGACGGATTTGAAAAAGAAGAAAGCCTCAAAGCAATAATTGATAAGGTTATTAAAGCAGAAAAGGAATTAAAGATTTTGGAAAAAGACCAAAAAGACAAGGAAAAAACCTTAAAAGAATTAGAATGGTTTGGATCTTTATCTTTTGTTCCCCAAACAACCCAGTATGCTTTTTCCGCTGTTTTAAAAATAGAAAAACAAAAGCAAGAATCTTTTAAAAAGCTGTGTTTTGACCAAGGAATCCATTTAAAAGAAATTAACCCGGGGATTTATTCAATTGTTGGATTAAAGGAAAAAAAAGAAACAATATTAAAACAAGCAGAAGTCCTGCCATATAATTTCTCTCTGCCTCCCTTGCAAGAAAAAGAAATGATTTCAGAACAAATTAAAGAAAACAAAGAAAAGGAAGAATTAATAAAAAAAGAGCTTTGGGAAATTGCCCGAAACCTGAACGAGATTAAGGTTTTTTATGACATTCTTTGTTTAAAAAAAAGACAAGCCGAGTTTAAAAAAAGGAGTTTGGCTAACAGGTTTTTAAATTATATTGTTTTCTTTGCTCCAGAAGAAGAAAAAAAGGAATTTGAAAACAAACTGCCGGCTGATGTTAAGATTGTTGAAACAGGCCTTGAAAAAAACGAATTTCCCCCTGTTTATATAGAAAACAACAAAGTTGTGGAACCCTTTCAATCAGTTACCAATATTTTCGGCTTGCCGGGCCACAAAGAAATAGACCCCACCCCCTACCTGGCTTTCTTCTTTATTCTCTTTTTCGGAATCTGCATTACTGACGCGGGCTACGGATTAATTTTAGCCCTTTTAACCGGCCTGCCTTTGTTAATTTTTAAGGAAAGGTTTAAACAAAACAAGCTTTTAAAACTTCTTTTTTACGGAGGTATTTCCACTTTTATTGTTGGGGTGTTGTTTGGAAGCTATTTTGGAGTAAGCCCGGAAAAGCTTCATTTATCTTTTATGAAGAACCTAAAAGTAATAGACCCTATTGAAAACACGATTTTGTTTATGGGCATTGCCTTTTTCTTAGGCTATTTGCAGATTTGTTTTTCCCAAATAGTAAAAATAATAAAAAGCAAAAAACAAAAAGAAAAAGATGAATTTTTGTCAGGATTGGTTTGGCTGTCCTTTTACCTTTTTTCCGGAATTTATATGCTCTCTTTGGTTTTTGCAGGATTAAAAACAATAGGCCTGGCCGGGCTCTTGGTTTTTTTAGCCGGCTTGTTTATTGTAGAATCAAAGGGCCAAAAAATATTTTTAAGGCCGTTAGTTGGATTAATCAAGGTTTTGCAGGGATTAATTAATACCATGTCTGACATTCTTTCTTATTCCAGGTTAATGGCTTTGGGCCTGGGCACAGGAGTGATTGCCTTAATCGTTAACCAGATAGCTTTTCTTTTGGGAGGCATGATTCCTTATGTGGGATGGATATTGACTGCAGTTATTTTAATAGGAGGCCATTTGTTTAATTTAGGTATAAACGCCTTGGGAGGTTTTATCCATTCTGCCCGCCTTCAATTTGTGGAGTTTTTTCCCAAGTTTATGGAGGGGGGCGGAAGAAGATTAAACCCAATAGGTCAAGAGTTGAAATATATTAAAATTAATAATTAATTTATTTGCGTTAAGCTAAGGCTCAACGCAGACAAAAAAAACATATGTTAGGTTTATCTTTAGCAGTTTTGGGAGCCGCCTTGTCAGTATCATTGGCCGGGATAGGCTCAATTATCGGCGTGGCCAAATCAGGCAGGGCAGCCTCTGGCATTGTTTCAGAGGAGCCGGAAAAATTCGGAAAAGCCCTTTTACTTCAGGCCCTGCCTTCAACCCAGGGAATTTACGGCTTTATCGGCGCTTTCTGGGTAATTATAAAGTTGGGGCTTTTGGGAGGAAGTTCTCCTGATATTTCCTGGCAAACAGGATTAGCCCTTTGCCTGGCCTGCCTGCCGGTTGCCATTGGAGGATTGTTTTCCGGGGCATTGCAGGGAACAGTATCAATAGCCGGCATGAACATAGTTGCTAAAAAACCCCAAGAATCTGGAAAAGGAGTTATTCTTTCTGCCATGGTGGAAACTTACGCTGTTTTAGGCCTTTTAGCCACCATTCTTTTGGTGCAGGGAATAAGCATATAAAATGGTGCAGGAAATCCTTAAAAACATTGACCTGAAGGTTCAAGCTGAATTGGAAAAAATAAGCCAAGAAAAAAACAAGGCGATTTTAGGGCTGGAAAAAAACTTTGAAAAAGAAAAACAAGAAAAAAGAGAAAAAGCCAAACAAGAGCTTGAGAAAAAAGCAAAAAATGAAATAGCAGAGTTTTTGCAGCAGAAAAGAACAGAGCTCAAATTCGCTGTTTTAAAAGAAAAGAACAAAATAATAAGCCAGGCTTATCAAAAGGCTGTTAGAAAAATATCCGAACTAAAAGACCAAGAATTTGAGAAATGGATTAAGAGTCTGGTTCCTAAAAATGTTTTAGGAAAAATACAGGCCGGCAAAAGAACAGCCAACGTTCTTAAGTTCTTGGATCTTCAAATAGAAAACGACCTAAAAGAAGAGGGCTTTTTGGTAATTTCTGACGAGCTTGATCTGGACTTCAGAGTTTCGCAAGTTTTGGAACGTTTAAAACAAGAGCAAGAGCCTGAAATAATTAAATTATTGTTTGAATAACATGTTAGAATATGCCACAGGAGTTATAGATGTTTTGGAAAAGAATGTTTTTGACAAGCAAGACCAGGAAAGAATGATTTCAGCTTCTAAAAGAGAAGACGCTTTTAAGGTCTTGTTTGACACTGACCTGGCTGAATTTGCCAGCAAGGAAGAAAAAATAGAGGCCATTTTGGAACAAGACCTGCTTAAGCTAAAAAAGGTTCTTTTTGAAATGTTAAAGGATGTTAACATAGAATTGTTCTACTTCCTTTTCTTAAAGTTTGACGCCTTAAACCTGAAAATAATCTTGAAGAATAAAAATGACCTTTCTTTTGCCAGCTCAATTGTTCCTTTTGACAAACTTAAGCTTTATTTGGAAAACAAGGTTGATATTCAAAACGATTATGTTAAAAATATGATTGACCAGTCTTTGACCAAAGGATTTATTGAAGAAAATGTTGACAAGGCCTATTTTAAAACCAAGCTTTGTTTGGCAAAAAGAATAAAGGGACTGGCTTTGGAAATCACCCGGTTTGAGATTGATGTTCTTAACTTAAAAAACCTAATAAAAGAAAAACGCGGCTTTTTGAGAGGGGGCAATTTATCAAGAAACGATCTGCTAAAAGCTCTGGGCCGAAAAAAGGGAATGATTTCAAGGGGATTGGAAAGGTTTTTAGAAACTTTTGATTTGTCTATCTTAATTGAGCAGTTTGAAAAAAACCAGTCAGAAATTGAACTGGAAAAAGGATTGGAAAGATTCCTGGCTGAAAAAACAATTCAAAGAGAAAGAGAAGGAGGAGGAATTGAAAAGGTTATGGGATATTTCTTTAAAAAGACAAACGCCCATTCAAATATAAGGTTGATATTTTTTCAAAAAGAGGCAGATATTCCAACCCAGGAAATCAAAGCAAATCTTTTGCCAATATAATTTATGAAAATTGGAATTATAGGAGAAAAAAATATGGTTCTGGCTTTTTACGATTTAGGAATGGCTGTTTTTGGGGTGGAAAAAGAACAAGATTTCCAAAAAGCCAAGCAGGAGATTGAAAAGCATGATTTCGCTGTTGTGTTTGTTACGGAAACAATTGCCCAAAAATATGACTTAGAAAAGCTTTACTTAAAAACCTTGCCCGCTGTCCTAATTATTCCAGGAGCCAAAGAAGCCTTGGGCAAAGGCAAGGAAGGTCTTAAAAAAACATTAGAAAGAGCCCTGGGCTCGGAATTAAATATATAATAATATGGAAAACAAAACAGAAGAAAACCAACCCGCCTTGGGGCAGATCAAAAGAGTTACCGGACCTTTGGTTGTGGCTTTTAATATTCCTCAAGCCAAAATGTACGAAGTGGTAAAGGTTGGAAAAGAAAAAATAATCGGGGAGGTTATTAGAATAGAAGGAGAAGACGTGTATATCCAGGTTTATGAAGACACTTCAGGCATTGGACCCGGAGAACCGGTTTTCTTAACCGGAGACTCCCTTTCTGTGGAATTGGGGCCTGGGCTGCTAGGCGGAATTTACGACGGCATTCAAAGACCATTAAAAAAGCTGATTGCCCTATCCGGCCCTTTTATTTCCCGGGGAATTGAAGCAAGGGCTTTAGACCCTGAAAAGAAATGGGATTTTAAGCCTTTAAAAAAACAAGGGGACAAGGTTCTGCCAGGCGATGTTTTAGGCCAAATCCAAGAAACAGAAAACTTTGTTCATAAAATAATGGTTCCTCCCAACATCAAAGAAGGAGAATTAAGCTTTATTGCCCAGCCAGGATCTTTTAGCATTGACCAAACAATAGCCAAAATAAATAACCAGGAAATTAAGCTTTCTCAAAAATGGCCTATTCGAGAACCCAGGCCTGCCAAAGAAAAACTTTTGGCCCGCCAGGCTTTGATTACGGGCCAAAGGGTTATTGACACTTTCTTTCCCATAGCCAAGGGGGGAACAGGATCTGTTCCCGGGCCTTTTGGGTCTGGAAAAACAGTTGTCCAGCACCAGTTTGCAAAATGGGCTGACGCTGACGTAATTGTTTTTATTGGATGCGGAGAAAGAGGAAACGAAATGACTGACTTGTTAAACGAATTCCCGGAAATCAAAGATCCAAAAACAGGCAGGCCGTTAATGGAAAGAACGGTTTTAATAGCCAATACTTCAAACATGCCGGTTGCTGCCAGAGAAGCTTCTGTTTATACCGGCATAACCATAGCAGAGTATTTCAGGGACATGGGATGCTCTGTGGCCCTGCTGGCTGATTCCACTTCCAGGTGGGCAGAAGCTTTGAGAGAAATATCAGGAAGACTGGAAGAAATGCCAGGAGACGAAGGATATCCTGCCTACTTGGGTTCCAGAACAGCTGCTTTTTACGAAAGAGCGGGCTGTTTCAAATGCTTGGGCTCTGAAAACAGAGAAGGATATTTAACAGTGGTTGGAGCTGTTTCTCCTCCGGGCGGAGACTTATCAGAACCAGTTACCCAAAACACCTTAAGGGTAACCAAGGTTTTTTGGGCCTTGGATTCTGCCTTGGCTTACAAAAGGCATTTTCCTGCAATTAACTGGCTTACTTCTTATTCTTTGTACGACCAAAACTTAAAAGAGTTTTTAGAAGACCAAGGCGGAGAAAACTTCAATTATTACAGGCAAAAAGCAATGGAAATTCTGCAAAAAGAATCTGCCTTAGAAGAAATTGTCAGGCTGATCGGGGTTGACGCCTTATCTCAAAAAGACCAGTTTTTGCTCCAAATATCCAAAAGCATTAGAGAAGACTTTCTGCACCAGAACGCTTTTTTGGATGTTGATTCTTACACTTCGCTTAAAAAACAATATTCAATGCTTAAAACAATTATTGATGTTTACGACAATGGCTTAAAAGAAATAGACCAGGGTAAAAACATAGACGAGATTTTAACCGCTTCTTTAAAAGAACGTCTTTCCAAGATGAAACTTATTGAAGAACAAAACATATGATTAAAATATACAAAACAATTAAAGCTGCTGCCGGCCCCTTGCTGATAATTGACAAGGTTGCAGACGCAAAATACGATGAGCTGGTGGAAATAGAAACCCAGGACAAAAAAATTAAAAGAGGCAAGGTGCTGGAAGCCAGCCAGGATAAAGCAGTTGTCCAGGTTTTTGAAGACACCCGGGGAATGAATTTAAGGGATTCTAAAATAAAGTTTTTGGGCAAAACAATGAAATTCGGAGTTTCTGAAGACCTTTTGGGAAGAGTGTTTAACGGAGCCGGGCTTCCCAAAGACAACGGCCCTGAAATTCTGCCTGAAAAATATTTGGATGTGGCTGGCTCACCCTTAAACCCCCAAGCCAGGGAATATCCAGAAGACTTTATCCAAACAGGCGTTTCCACAATAGACGGATTAAACACTCTGGTAAGAGGCCAGAAGCTGCCTATCTTTTCCGGAGCCGGGCTTTCTCATTCCAGGCTGGCTGCCCAAATAGCCAGACAAGCCAAGGTTGCAGGAGAAGAAAACTTTTCTGTTGTTTTTGCTGCAATGGGCATTACTTTTGAAGAAGCTGAATTCTTTATTTCTGAATTTAAAAAAACCAAGGCCATATCTAAATCAGCCCTTTTTATAAACTTGGCGAATGACCCGGTTATTGAAAGAATAACCCTACCCAGGATTGCTTTAACTGCTGCAGAATATTTGGCTTTTGAAAAAAATATGCATGTTTTGGTTATTCTGACCGATATGACCAATTACTGCGAAGCCTTGCGAGAAGTGTCTGCTTCCAGAAAAGAGGTTCCTGGCCGAAGAGGTTATCCTGGCTATCTTTATACAGACCTATCAACAATCTATGAAAGGGCAGGAAAAATCAAAGGCAAAAAAGGATCTATTACCCAAATTCCCATTTTAACCATGCCAGATGATGACATTACCCACCCTATTCCAGACCTTTCAGGATATATTACCGAAGGCCAAATTCTGCTTTCCAGGGAAATTCATAACAAAGGCATATACCCTTCAGTGGATGTTCTTCCTTCTTTGTCCCGCCTAAAAGACAAAGGAATAGGCCAGGGCAAAACCAGGGAAGACCATTCCGGAGTATTAAATCAGCTTTTTGCTTTTTATGCCAGGGGCAGAGAAGTAAGAGAACTGGCTTTGGTTCTGGGAGAATCGGCCCTAACAGAAGTTGACAGAAAATACCTAAAGTTTGCCCATGATTTTGAAAAAAGATTCGTTAGCCAGAACTATGAAGAAGACAGAAGCATAGAGCAAACTCTTAATCTGGGCTGGGAATTATTAAGCATTCTGCCAAAGGAAGAATTAAAAAGAGTTAAAGAAGAACATATAGAAAAGTATTATGCAGAAAACAAAACCGACCAGAATAGAGCTTCTTAAGCTTAAGGTTAAGCTTTTAAAATCCAAAAGGGGGCACAAGCTTTTGAAGGAAAAAAGAGACGGCTTAATGAAAAAGTTTATGGAAATTGTGAAAGAAGCCAAGGCCAAGAGAAAAGAAATGGAAGAAAAAATGTCTCAAGCTGGCAAAAATTTTGCCATTGCTTCTTCTTCTTTTTCTGAAAAAGAAATAAGGCAGTTTTTCTTGGAGCCCTCGTCTGAAATAAACATTAAAGTAAGCCAGGACAATATTATGGGAGTGAAAGTGCCTGATTTCAAATGCGAGATCAACAAAAAAGACAATGACTATTCCTATTTTTCTTTTCCCATTGGCTTGGAAAAAAGCGTTAAAAAGTTCCAAGACCTGCTTTCTTTAATGCTTCAGCTGGCCAGCATTGAACACGCAGCCCGCTTGCTGTCTTTTGAAATAGAAAAAACCAGAAGAAGAGTCAATGCATTAGAATATATTATTATTCCCCAAATAGAACAAAGCATTAAATACATTTCTTCCAAGCTGGACGAAAACGAACGTTTTGAAAAAGTCATCCGGATGAAAATAAAAGAACTTATTTCTTAGTTCCCTGATTAAAAAAAGTCGCAAGAGCTTTTTTACTTAGGCCTTGCGACATAAATAATCGTGTGTGGTTTATTGGTTAATCGATCAAGGCGGGAGTCAAGACCGAATACCTCATAAGGAAATCTCTTTTTTTGTTCCGACAGCATTTTGCTGGGATTTTTTGTGGTTTGAGACACTCTCCTTTCTACTACAAATCCGGTTGAATCTAACGCCTGTGTTGTTTCGGCAATAGTAAAATATTTTTCTCTCCATCCGTAATCCTTTACTCTATTCTTTGGTTTCTGGCTTGGATGGCTGAAACAAAACACAAATAATCCATTAGGATCAATGTTCTTGCGAACCTGATCAAAAAAATCAACCAATTCAACCTCATCGTGGCAAAAAAAGCTTATTGCGAAAGTCGATATAAATATAAAAGCTTTTTTGTATCCATACCGGCTTTTTCCTAAAAGCTTGCCAAGCTCTCTGGCGTCTCCGTGGATTAATTCAATATCAACCTTTTCTTTCTCGCTTAAACTTCTTCCAATTTGAAGCATAATATCAGAAATATCAATGCCAGTGCATTTTGCGCCCCATTTTGTCAAAGCAATACAATTTTGCGCTGTCCCACATCCAATCTCTACAATCCATTTACCCCTTAAGTTCAAAGGTTTTCCCAAAAGACCAAGCTCTCTTTCTCCTGGCGACAAATATCCATAGTGAATATCCGTGGTAGAAATTCGTATATTCTTAAGATATCTTTTACAAAAATCTCCTTCTAACCAAATGTTTTCGGTCGGTTCCATAATACGTCCCCTTTTAAAAGAACAAATTTCTGGTTATCTTTATTTGTTATATCTTTTTTTAAGTTTATTGTCAACAACAATAAAATGATCAAAATAAGCCAGGCTTATTTAACGTGGTATAATCTTTTGATTTTTTGTTATATAATAAAATAAGGTTGGAAAATTAAACAACTCATTAATGCGTTTTATTATGTCTAAATTAAAATATATAATTCCAGTAATTTTAACAGCCCTGGTCTTAACCGGAGCCAGCTGCCTGGAAACAGAAGAAAAAGAAAAAGAAATAAAAGAAGAAAGCAAGGGAGGCAGCTGCAACAGCATTGAGCTGGACAGCACCTGCGTAGATTTTATTGGCCCTGATTGGTCTGAAAGCTACTGCTCTGAACAAGGCCATGTTTATTCGCAAGACCCCTGCCCCCAACCAACAGCTGGCGGCTGCCGCCTTGGCAAAGGAAAAGGTTTAGAAAAAATAGTTTGGAGCTATGATTATGGCGGAAGTCCCTTAACTTGGAAAAGCGAAATTGATGATGTCTTAAGACCAAGCTGCACTTACGGACCAAACTCGGGCGAATGGATACCTGGAACAATAAAGCTTAAGGATTAACAGTCAATCCTTGATTGTGGCAACCAAAAAAATGATAAAAAATGAATGGTTTTTTGAGTTTTTTAGTTATATAATAGAAAAATATAGAACAAATAACTTGTGATAGGCCAGGCCTATCACAAAATACTACAAAACACGTTCTTAGCCGTAGCGCAAAAAAGCATAAACGCAAAGAATAAGAAAAAGATGGGGGTTGACAAGATATAATTATGGGTATATGCTTAAAATAGATAGCAGGTTGACTATCATTTATTAAAAATTAAAATTTATTTAAATTATTATGCCAGGATTTGACGCAAGAGGTCCTTCGGGCTTGGGCCCTAAAACAGGCAGAGGATTGGGTCCGTGCGGATCCGGAATGGGCTACGGAAGAGGTTTTGGAAGAGGATTAGGCATGGGAAGAGGTTATGGATACAGAAGGTTTTATACCTCAAAAGAAGAATCAGAAGCATTGAAAGACGAAGCAGAAGTTTTAGAGCAGGAATTAAAAGAAATTAAGTCCCGCTTAAGCCAGCTTAAGGGAAAAAAATAAATATGAAAATAGCAATAAGCTCAACAGGCAAAAACATTGAAAGCAATGTTTCTGATGTTTTTGGAAGATGCCCTTATTTTGTTATTGTTGAAATTAAAGACAAAGAATTTGAAATAACCCAAATTATAGAAAATAAAAGCACCAGCCAAAAAACCGGGGCTGGAATTTCCACTGGCCAATTAATAGCGGAAAAAGGCGCTGAAGCAGTAATTACGGGCAATGTCGGGCCAAGAGCATTAGATGTTTTAAACCAATTTAACATTAAAATTTATTCTGGAAGCGGAACAATAAAACAAGCGGTGCAGGAATTCATAAAAGGAAACCTTGAACAAACCAAAGGAAGCGGATGCGAAGGATGCCGATACAAAGAATAAATAAAACTATGAAAATTGCCATTACAGGCGGAAAAGGAGGCACTGGCAAGTCTTTTGTTGCCACCTCTTTGGCAGTTGAATTTGCCAGAGACAAAAAAACAATACTGGCAGACCTTGACGTAGAGTGCCCAAACGACCACCTATTGCTTTCCATTAAAAGAAAAAGGGCTGAAAAAATATACCAGACTATACCAAAATGGGATTTTAAAAAATGCACAAAGTGCGGCAAATGCGCCTCTGTTTGCAAGCAAAATGCCATTGCTTTTGTTAAGAGCAAATATCCTGCCTTTGTAAAAGATGCTTGCATAGGCTGCAAGGCCTGCATTGTTGCCTGCCCCCAAAACGCCATATCTGAAACCAAAAAACAAATCGGTTCAATTTACAAGGGCAGAAACTACAAAGTGGATTTGATTTCAGGCGAACTCAAACTGGGCGAATTGGCTTCTGGAGAAGTAGTGGGAGAAGTTAGGAAATACGCTGAAGCCATCAAGACAAAAATGCTTTTAATAGACTCTGCGGCTGGAATCGGCTGCCCGGTTATTGCTTCTTTAATCGGCACAGATTATATTGTGGCAGTAACAGAGCCCACGCCCTCTGCTCTGCATGATTTAAAAAGAGTTTTATTTCTTGCAAATCATTTTAAAATAAAGCATGGAATTATAATAAATAAATATAATTTATCAAAAAATTTCTATCGTAAAATAGAAAAATTTGCTAAAATAAATAAAATTGAGCTTCTTGGAAAAATACCCTATAAAAAAGAGTTCCTTGATTCAAGCATTGAAATGAAACCAATAACCGAAATAAACCCAGAATATAGAAAATTATTTAAAGAGATTATTAACAAAATAATAAAATGAAGGAAAAAATTGCTGGAATTTCAATATTGGCTAATTTAATCTTGGCTGGAATTAAGTTAACAGTTGGTCTTTTGGCCAAGTCTTCAGCTGTTTTTGCAGAAGGCCTGCACTCTGGAATGGACATACTTTCTTCTGGAATAAGTTTTATTGGCATTAAAATATCCAAAAAGCCGGTAGATGAAAAACATCCTTACGGCCATTATAAGTTTGAGGTTTTAGCCGGCCTGATAATTACTGTTATTTTATTCTTAACCGGTTTGTTTATTGTGGTTGAATCCATTAACAAAATCAAAAACCCCTCCCCTGTAAACGCGGGATACTTAGTCTTGGGGGTTATGCTGATATCGGCTGTAATCAACGAAATAATGGCAAGAATAAAAATTAAATACGGAAAGAAGGAAAATTCAGTTTCCTTGCTTTCTGACGGAGTTCATTCCCGGGTTGATGTTTATGCTTCTTTAATAGTTTTAATCGGGTTGTTTTTAAGCAAATACTGGATCTACACTGATTCGGTTTTAGCCCTGCTTGTCGGGCTGTATATTATAAAAGAATCTTTTTCTTTGGGAAGGGAAGCGGGTGATTCTTTGCTTGATGTTTCAGCCGGACAAGAAATAGAACAAAAAATAAAATCAATTGCCAAAGAGCAAAATATTGAAGTAATTTCTTTAAAAACCCAAAAAAAGGGCTCTGCTGTAACCGCTAATTTGGAAATAAACCTTGCCAGCAGTTTAAGCGTGGAAGAAGCAACCAAAATTTCCAGCAGCCTAAGAAAAAACCTTGTGGAAAAGATTGAACAACTGCAATACGTGGCAATTCAAATCAACAGCCATGAAGTGGAAACAGGGTTTTACAAGCCAGAATTCGGAAAAGGATTCGGCTGGCAAAGAAAAGGCCGGCTTAAAAATGGTGTTGAGCAAGGAGATGGAAAAGGGCCGGCAGGTTATTGCATTTGCGAAAAATGCGGTTATAAAACTTCCCACCAAAGAGGAATTCCCTGCTCAACTTTAAAGTGCCCAAACTGCAGAATTAATTTAAAAAGAAGCTGATATGCCCAGACCAAAACTTTGCAGAAAAATCAGATTTAGCCCGAATGTAACCTATTTTAAACCCCAAGGAGTGCCAATGAGCCGTTTAGAAATAATAGAACTGACCACTGAAGAAGCAGAGGCTCTTAGATTAAAAAATATAAAAGAGCTGGACCAGGAAAAAGCAGCCAAAGAGATGAAAACATCAAGAAGCACTTTCCAAAGAATCTTAACTTCTGCTTGCAAAAAAGTAACTAAAGCCCTGATACAGGGCAAAGCAATTAAAATTATTAAATAAGCAAAAATCTTATGGCAAGCATAAAACCAATAGAAAAAGAACAGACAAACGAAATCAGCAGAAGCATATATGAATCTTTTGAAGAAAAAAACGAAAATGTTCCCGAATGGATAAAGGTAATGGCCCATCGGCCAGAGATTTTAAAAGAATTTACAGGGCTTTTTAAAACAATTATGGAAAAAGGGGAAATAGAACCCCATTTAAAATGGAAAATAGTTTACGTTATTTCAGAAACCCTCAAATGCAAGTTCTGCGTGAGCGTAACTGTTAAAATGCTGAAAAAAATGGGGGCTTCTGACAAACTGCTGACAGACATAAAGGAAATTTCCAACCTTCCAGACCAAGAAAAAGAAATTTTAGATCTGGTTAAAGATATAACATTGGACGGATATCTTGACAACCCAGAAATAATGGAAAAACTAAAAAACAGGCTCACAGGGCCTGAAATAGTAGAAATTGTTTCAGTTATCGGGCTGTTTAATTACATAAACCGCTTTAACAACACCTTTGCGATTTTGCCTGATTAAAAAGGTTTTATCTCTTCCCAAGAAGGAAGGGGCATATATCCTAAAATGCGCCTGGTTACAGAATCTTCTCTTCCTATATTATCTCGCACAGTCAAAGTTACTTCCATTGTTGGAAGATCTGCTAACAAAGAAGGGCTTTCCGCTCCGTCTCCAAAAATAGTTCCCTCCCAATCCCACTCGCGAGAAACAATGCTGCTGGCGTATTCTGATTTTTCTGAAATATCTTGAAAATAAACATTTTCCCCAGCGCTGGGCACAACATCCTGACAAGGACTAAAAACAATTCCGTCTAAAGAACATTCAAAATCAGCAAAAATATCTTTAATAATGTAAAAATCTTGGACAACTTCGCTAAAAAGCCCGCCAGAATCTTCTATAACAAGCTTTGCCCTATGCCAATCAGAAGGCGTTAAAATGGAAGTTGGCACTTGAAAATCGCACAAAATAGGATCTGTTACGCAAGAACTCTGAAGAACATAAGAAGTGTCTGGCTCTGAAAAAAGCCTGGTAAACCATTCTGATTTTATAATATCTTCTTGGCCGTCTGGATCAAGAGACTCATTAATCAGACAAAGCTCCTCATCTTGATAAACCTTGCATTCAACAAGCTCTTGCCCATGGCAGTCTTGGCAAGACACATAAGCTCTAGGGCTTGTGTCATAATCCACAAAAACTTTGTGTCCTGGCACAGGTTGGCCCATGGAAGAACATCCTGGATGACTAATATCTACAATTCCGTCTCCGTTAGAATCGCAGTTATTTTCATTAAAGCTCACCCATCCGGTTGAAACCCCGCCCTGGCCCAAAGCCCAGTCTTCCAGCTCTTTTGGGTCAGAACTGGGATTAATAGTAACTCCGTAACTTACATCGCTTAGCTTTATCCAAGAATCATTGACATCAGAGCTAAAGCCAATAACCTGAAAATTAAAATCAGTGCCCCAAGTTCCAGGCGTCCAAGAACCGCCGCTGTCAAAACTGCTGTATCTCTGGCCTCCCAAATAATCAGGACTGTAAACAAAAATCCAGTTAACGTAGTTCATGCTGTTTCCGCCCGGATTTCTCATCACAAGGGCATATTGGGTACTGGCAGACAAATTGCAATTAGAACCTGAAAGCTCAATTTCATACCATTCCCCGTTTCCGCTGGAAGTAAAAGTGTTTCCATCTATTGAACCAGAACACAAGTCAGGGCCAACCGGCGCGCCGCAACAATCAATATTTTTAATGCTCGCAATAACTTCGCCAGGAGAAGAGCCGTACCTATATCCTAACACCTTAACAGACTTAATAATAAAATCTTCATTGTCTCCGACAGTGCCAACAGTAAAAGTCTGGGCCTTCCACTTAGAACCCCTGATATATTCAAACGAGGAGCCTGATTCTTCATTATATTCGTATTTCTTAGACTCAAAGATCATGGGCTTGGCCCAGCCAAAAACAGTATGGTCAAAAATATCTGCCCTAGCCTCGCAAGAACCTGAAGGGCATTCGTAAAGATGTCTTTTATTAAAACTAATCCAGCCAATATTGTCGCACCAGGCATAACCGGACAATAAACAGGTTGCGTCATTAAGTTTTACTCCGCAGGAAATATCAAACACTTCCCGATTTCCCCAAACAAGCTCATTGTCAGATTCTTGCATATTATGATACTCAAACTTAATTTCAGCTGCAGTGCGCACATCACTGCTCATACGAAGCTCATCAAGAATACCCTTAAAATAATACGTGTTTTCTCTTCCCATTTCAAAATCATATGAAGTTGATTTGTTGTTTGAACAAAAATAAGTAACGCTGGTGCCGTCATCTATTTTCCCATCAATATAAAAATGTCCGACTCCGTCAAAAAAAGCAACAACATGATGCCACTCGTCATCGTTTAAATTATCGCTCGCAGTATATCTGTAACAATTGTTTCCGTTCAGCCAGAACAAAAGCTTTCCATAAATAAATTCAATGCCGTATCCGTAATTCCAAACTCCCTTGCCCACTGGCCTGGCATACAAAATTTGGCCCCCGTTTGTTTTAAACCAAAAAGAAATGCTGAAATTCCCTGCTCCAACATTCAAGCTGGCATCATTGCCGCAGTCAACATAATCCCAATTTCCGTCAAAAACGCCTCCGCGGTATATCTTTCCGTTAGAAGTAGTGGTTGCGTCGCCCGTTCGCGTTCCATCATTGCTGTTAAGGGCAGAGTCTTTAACTTCGCCTAAAATCCCGTTCCAAGAAGATTCATTCATATGCCATACCCCTTCGTAATCAGCGCTCCAGACATCATAATCATCAGATCCGTCTGAAGCTAAAGGATTGCCGTAATAAACATATATATCCGTATTTTCAAAAGATTTGATAACCGGTACTTTTACCCAAAAATGACCTGTGGCCTTAGAATCAGAAACGCTAAAGTATTCTTTTTCATAAGACAGCCGTGTTGTGCCGTCCCCGGCTGTAAAGCGGATATCATCTCCATTCGGCTTGGCTGAAAGCCCTATTCCCAGATCAGAATCAATGTTTACATACAAAGGAAAATCTGATAAATCAGAATCCACATTGGTATTCTTAATAGTTATTTTCTTCCTGAATCCCCAATCAGAATCATACCAATCAGCCCCTTCTGGATCCACATATTCTCCTTCAATGTCAACAGTAAGCGGGGGATTGGCAATATTGGCATAATCTCCTGGCCCGTCCGGCCTTAAAACAAGGGTTTGATCGCTGCCGTAATTGACTTTTGCGTAAACCTGGCTTAAGCGGCCGTTTATCCCGCCCCATAAAGCGCTTTTTCGCAAATCAACTAAAATCTGCAGGTCTTTTACGTCATCCCAGCTCCATTCTCCTCCTCCCGGCCTTACCGGAACCATGGGAGAGTATTCAATGGCGCTCCAGGTTTCAAAAGAATCAATAAAATAAAAAGGCCAGGATTCATTATCATAAAGCCTATAACCAACGCTCATTTTTCCTTTATACACGCCGTAAATTGAAATATTGTTTATGGTCTCTGTCATTCCGCCGGGCGGGTCTTGAATATTATAAGCATCTCTTGCTTCATAAGTGGTTTCGCTCCAAACCTGGGTGGCTCCTTTATCTGAAGACGGATCATCGTCAACCAAAGTCCAGTGCTTGCTTACATCCCCGAAATTAATCCAACCCATGTCTTCTGACCAGGCAAGACCCCAAAAAAGGCCGGCTTTGGCTGTTTGAACAACAATAATTAAGAATAATATTGAGAAAATAAATAAACCTGCTTTTTTCATATTTTATATTATTATAGCAGGTAAAAGAGCAGCAAAAAAGTGGAAAAAACAAAGATCAATAACCTTCAAGTTTTTTCAGTTTTTCGTGTTCTCTGATTTTTTCAAGGGATTTAGCTTCTATCTGGCGGATCCTTTCCCTGGTTACTCCAAACTCCTGCCCCACCTCTTCTAAAGTATGAGTTATTCCGTCTCCCAAGCCAAACCTCATAGCCAGTATTTTCTGCTCTCTGGGGCTTAAATCAACCAGTATTTCTTTTAATCTTTCCCTTAAAAGAACTCTGGCTGCCTGCACTGACGGAGGGGCTGACTTTTCATCTTCTATAAACTCTGCCAAAATGCTGTCGTCGTCATCGTCTCCAACCGGAGTTTCCAAAGAAACTGTTTCTTGGGAAATTTTCATAATATGATGAACCTTAGAAACCTCCAGGCCCATTTCAGCTGCAATTTCCTCTGGTAAGGGCTCCCGGCCTAAATCCTGCAAAAGCCTTCTTCTGGCTTTGGTGTACTTGGCAATTGTTTCCACCATATGCACAGGAATGCGGATAGTTCTTGCCTGATCAGCCAAAGCCCTGGTAACTGCCTGTCTTATCCACCAAGTGGCATAAGTGGAAAACTTATAACCTTTTCTCCAGTCAAACTTTTCAACCGCCCTTCTCAAGCCAATATTGCCTTCCTGAATCAAATCAAGCAGGGTCAAATTCGGAGACTTGCCAACATAACGTTTGGCAATGGAAACAACCAATCTTAAATTGGCCCTCATCAGCTTATTCATTGCTTCTTTATCTCCTTTTTCAATTTTCCTGGATAGATCTTTTTCCTGTTCAGCTGTTAAAAAGGGAACCTTTCCTATTTCTTTCAAGTAAAGCTGGATTGGGTCTATTTTGGCAATTCTTGAAGAGTCTTTTGTTTTTTTATCTTCTGCTTGCAGAAAATCCCCTGTTTCCTTAACCTCTATTCCCTCTTTTTCCAAATCGTCTAAAAGTTTTTCCAAGCCCTCTATGTCTTTTTCCAATTTAGGGAAAAAATGAAGAATTTCAGAAGTTATAATAAAACCTCTTTGTTTTCCCTTTCTGAAAATATCTTTTACCTTCTCTTCAGAAAAAACAGTAGAAGGCTTTTTGGAGCGAACTTTTTTCTTTGGATTCTTTTTTATTGATTTTTTCATATTTTTAACAAATTATGATGTCTGTTTTTCCAAATCGTTTCTTGATTTAGAGTAATGGCAAAACTGCTGAACCAAATCTTGAACCTGATTAGAATCTTTTTGTTCTTCAGCTGTCCTGATTTTCTGGCAAATATCAGTTAGCTTATCCCTTAAGAACAAAGATTTCAATTCTTTAAAACAGCAGCCAAGCTCTGCCCTAAAATCAATGCCAGCTTCCTCTATTTCTGTTTTAAAAGACAAGGTTTTTATTTTATCTTCCATATCTTTGTCTGGAACATTTTTGTTTTTCAAATAATCAATTATGTTTACTGCGGGCAAAGAAAAGAATTTTAAATCTTCCTGATTGATAAGATTTTCTTTGTCCGGAATGCAAGAAAAAAGAGCGATTATTTTTTCTTCCAGCATTTCTTTTCTTGTTTTAATGTTTTTTTTCTGCTCCGGCTCTTGAATAAAATCCAAATTATCCAATTTAGTCTTTTTTAGCTCGTGCAAAACATCTTCCTCCCTTACGCAAAGAACTTGGGCCAGATCTTTTGTCCAAACATTCTGCTCTATTTTATTGGGTATCTTCTTTATAACCGGCAGAATAATCTTGGAGATTCCTTTCTTGCCTTCCAAGGTATCTTTGTCAAACTTCAAGGCTGCGTTTTCAAAATAAAAGTCGCGGATAGACTTTGCTTTGTCAATAAATTCTCCAAAAGCGTTAGGGGACTGCAAGATTATGTCTGCGGGATCCTTGCCCTGCTCCATGGAAATAATCTTAATGTCAAATCCCTGCTGCTGGGCCAAATCAACGCCTCTTTGGGTTGCAGAACTGCCGGCAATGTCCATATCAAAAGCAGTATAAAGATTGTCTGAATAACGTTTTAATGTTTTTAATTGAAAAGGAGTCAATGCAGTTCCCGAAGTTGCCACCACATTTTCAAAACCTGCCTGGGAAACCATTAAAACATCCATATAACCTTCCACTAAAATACACTTATTGCTTTTTCTAACGGCCTGGCCAGCATTGTTCAATCCGTATAAAACCCGGCTCTTGTCATAAAGCAAAGTGGCAGGGGTATTAACGTATTTTGCTGTTTCTTCTTTTTTAAGAGTTCTTCCTCCAAAACCAACTATTTGGGAGTTTAAATCAAATATTGGAAACATTATTCTGGCCCTAAACCTGTCGTAATAATTCTGGTTTTTCTGGGATTTCACAGCCAATCCTGATTTCTCAATATCTTCTTTTTTATAGCCGCTGCTTATTAAAAAATTAACCAGGCCTTCCCAAGAATCAGGAGAATACCCCAGTCTCCACTTTTTAATAGTCTGCTCTTTTAATCCTCTTGACAAAAGGTATTTTTTAGCTTCAAGCCCTGCAGAAGAACCTTGAAGCTGTTTTTCAAAAAACCGGCAGGATAGCTCTGATATTTCATAAAGATTTTGTCTCTGGGTTTTAATCTTTGGGTCTTCCCTTTTCAGCTCCACGCCTGCTTTTTGGGCTAAAATGCGCAAAGCGTCTCCAAACTCCACCCCCTCAATCATCATTACAAACTTAAATATGTCTCCTCCTGTTCCGCAAGAACCAAAACAATGCCAGATCTGGCGGGCCGGATTAACAAAAAAAGAGGGTTTTTTTTCTGTATGAAAAGGACACACAGCCCTGTAGTTTGAGCCTGCTTTTTGGAGTTTAATATAACTGCCAACTACCTGGACTATATCTAATCTGTCTTTGATTTCTTCAATTGGAGAAGCTAACATAGATTCTGCCTTAATACTGCCATAGTATCACAAACAAAAGGCAAAATCAAAACTGATATTAAAACGGGTTTATTTCCTGCCAAATAGGAAGAGGAATATACCCTAAAATAGAGTGGGTAATAGAATCTATTCTGTTATTATTGTCTCTTACAACAAGCGTAATATCCATTCTTGGCAAATCTACTGGCAAAGAAGGGTTTTTAACGCCTCCCCCAAAAACAGTTCCTTCCCAATCCCATTCTCTAAAATCAGTTGAAACAGCGCCTTCTGACAACTGAGTAATGTCTTGTAAATAAATAGTGTCTCCTACGTCGGGAGTAAGAAACTCGCATTCGCCAAAATTTGTTCCGTTCAAAGAACATTCAAAATCAGCTGAAATATCCCTAAGAATGTAAAAGGGATACGTTGCCTCACCTGTCATGCCCAAACTGTCTTCAACAACAAGCTTGGCAGTGTACCAATTCCCAGGATAAAAATTAGGCACAGGCACAGAAAAGTCGCACAAAATAGGATCTACAATGCATTCTTTTTGGGTCATATAGGTTTCGTCCGGGTCAGAATATAGCTTAGTGCTCCAGATTGACCTAACAATATCGTCTTGGCCGTCTGGGTCTGTTGATTTATTAATCAAGCACAAACTGTTAGGTTCTCTTTGATAAGCACTGCAAGAAGAAGTGGTATTGCCCTGACAGTCCTCGCACTGAATAGCAGCTTCAGGAGGCCCGCCGTGCTGGTATTCTATTAAAACCTTGTGCTCTGGAACCGGCTCTCCAACAAAAGGACAGCCAGAATGGCTGCTGTCTGAAAGCCCGTCGTCATCAATATCGCAATTGGTCTGATTATAGCTTATCCATCTCATTGGAATTTCTCCTTGAGCCAAAGACCAATTTTCCAGTTCTGCAGGATTAATAAGCAAATTAACAACAGGGCCGTAACCAGCATTGTCTAACCTTATCCATGGCCCTGATCCGTCTGCTGGAATTCCAAAAACTTGAAAACGAAAATCGGTGTATTCAGTTCCCTGAACCCACCAGCTTCCAGTGGTAGTATATCTTTTACCCCCAAAATAATCAGGTCCGAAAAAACTGCCTTGCACAAAAATCCAGTTAATATAATTGGAAAAGTCTCCGTCAGGATATCTCACCACAAGGGCATATTGGGTATTGGCAGACAAATTGCAGCCAGTCCCTTCAAATCCAATATTATACCATTCTCCAGCCATATCATTAGTAAAAAGACTGCTTTCTATAGAACCAGAGCATAAATCACTGCCAGTAGGCTTACCAGAATAATCTACGTTCCTAATGCTAACAATAACTTGGCCTGAAGGAGAATTTACTTTATACCCGAATATTTTTGCAGACTTGGCAATAAAATTTTCATTATCTGCCACATTGCCCACAGTAAAGGTTTGGGCTTTTTGATAATTTTCCCTAATAAATTCCGGTTGGAGCGTATAGGGATTGCCATCTTCATATTCGTAAAATTCATATTTTTTAAAAGGCCTAGCCCATCCAGAAATTTTATCATTGTCAAGATCAACCCAGGCCTGGCAAGAACCTTCAGGGCAATTAATTAAATCTTCCTGGTCAAAACTTATCCACCCGATTGTGTCAGAAAAAGCCTTGCCAAACATAATGCCGGTTTCATCATCATACTGCACACCATAAGAAACTCCTCCAGTCGGAACAGGATTTTCAAATTCATTAATAGAGCCTATTCCAACAGGCACTAATTCCAGTGGATTAGGAAATCCTGAATCAGTATGGCTAACTCTAACATAGGCTTGGGTTATTTGGCCAGGACAATCAACATCATCTGCTTGGCCCGTTACGCATACTTCCATATTTTTAATATCATTCCAACTAACATTACTCCAAATTAAAGGCCATATAAAAATCGAAAAGGAGCTTTCATGGAGAAAAAGCAGTTCTTCTCCTGATTTACCGCAAAAATTAACACTTCCTGTGCTGTCATAGTAATTCCCTTGAAGAATAATCCCAGCCCTCACCACGCCCGTACTGCTCACGACCACATTAAGATTATTAATAAACCCTCCTATTCCCTCGGGAGGATCTTGCAATTGATAACAATCTTTTTTCTCAACAAATGTCTCATTCCAGATATAACTCTCGTAATCATCTGGAGAACCGGGCAGATCATCCACTAATACCCAATGTTGCCCCCCCAAATTCTCAAAACTGATAAAATCGTAAGAAGACTCTCCGTCTCCGCCAGGAACAGGATTGTCAATGTTAGTATAATCACCCGGCCCTTCTATCATTAATAATTCAGGGGATTCTGGGCCATCATGATATATTTCAATAAAAAGCTGGGTTACTTTTCCCCGAGTGCCATTGTCTTGAGCCAAATCAAGCACAAGCTGCAAATCCTTTATATCTTGCCAGGTCCAATCACCTTCTCCCGGCCTGTCTGGATTAAGCAAAAGAAAATCATCTGTTCTCCATTCGTCTGAATCTGCCCTGGAAAGAGGCCATTCTTCATTGCCGTAAAGCCTTAAGCCAACATTAACCCTGCCTTGATATCTAACAGTTATTCTCATTCTGCCTATTTCTTCTGTTAATTCTTCTGAAGGATCTTCAAGCTCATAAGCGTCCCTTAGGCCAGGATCAAGCCATCCTCCGGCATCATAATCTGTCCAGACATAACTCTCATCATCGTCTGGAAAATCCACAGGGTCATTTATCAATGACCAGTGCTCTCCAGCCACGTTTCCAAAATAAGCATCGCCCCAAAGACGGCCCGCTTCAACTGTTTGGGCAATAATAATTAAAAATAATATTAAGAAAATTAAGTTTGTCTTTTTCATTTTTCCATTATATCATTTTAATTATTTATTCAAAACCCTTCTTTTCTTTTTTATGATAAGCATGGCTTATCACAAAATGAGATGCGGAGAGGACAGGACTCGAACCTGCAAGGGATTGCTCCCGCTGGTTCTCCAAACCAGTGCCTTACCAATTCGGCGCACCTCTCCAAAAAGTAAGCTTAGCTTACTTAAGCTTAGCTTACTTTTACATTATTTTGGCAAATCCAGAATTATCCTTGATATTGTTGGAAATCTGGTTAAGAACTTATAGTTAAATATCTTTAAAATTGTTAAAAAATCTGCAATCTCTTCTTTTAGGGGTTCTGGCCCGGAAAAAATCTCTCCAAACTCTTTGATTAAATTTTCTGAATAATTGTGCAAAACTTCATAGTCTGATTTTTCTTTAAGCCATTGGGTTATTTTTAAAAACTCTGCCCTGTCCAGCCAAATTCCCTGGCAAAGATTGCAAACATCCACAATAATGCCTGAATCTCCGTAATATACCCCATAAAGAGGCATTCTGCAATAAGGACACAAACGTCTTTGGCCTTTGGACACTTTAAATTCTTCCTGCTTGGCCCATAAATCAACATCCAGCCAATTTAAATCTTTGTCTTTACTGTCTTTGGCCCACCTCAATTCGTCCTTATTAAACCAAATACCCAAACAAACAGGACAGTAATCAACCTGAACATTGTGAAATATTTCTTGTTCTAAATTTGTTTTTTCACAAACAGGACACTTCATAATAAAAATTTTAAATTTCGAATTTTAAATTTCAAATCAAATCTGAATTTTGAATTTTTTAATTTTGAATTAAGTCATTTAAAATTCTATACCTTTAATCCCCGCAACGCTTCTATGCGTTTTTCAACCGGGGGATGAGTTAAAAACAGATTTGTCAGCCAGCTCTGGCTTTGTTTGCCCCTAAAGGGAGAGTGGATATAAAGATGAGCTGTGGAATTTGAAGCTCTTCTCATCGAATTGGGATTTTGGGAAATCTTTTCCAGAGCCGAAGCCAAACCTTCAGGATATCTGGTTAATAAAGCCCCTGAAGCATCGGCCAGAAACTCTCTTTTTCTGGAAATTGCCAGCTTGATTAAAGTGGCAAACAAAGGAGCTAACACGGCTAAAACCAGGGCGACTAAAAGCATAATTGCTTTTATCTGGCCTCCCCGGTCATTCCTTCTGCCCATTCCTCCCCAAAAAGCAATCCTAAAGAAAAAATCAGTCATTAAAACCACTAAGCCGGCCAAAACAACCACAACTGTCTGCAAAAGAGCGTCCCTGTTGCCAATATGGGAAAGTTCATGGGCAACAACGCCTTCAAGCTCTGACCTGTTTAAAATATCCAGCAATCCCCGAGTAACTGCTATTACAGCATGGGAAGGGTTTCTGCCAGTTGCAAAAGCATTTGGCTGTTTTTCATTTATAATATATATTTTAGGAACAGGAAGCCCAGCCGTAATGCAAAGATTTTCAACAACGCGGTAAAGCTCTGGATTGTCTCTTTTCTCAATAAGGCGGGCTCCTGATATGGCTAAAACAATTTTATCTGAATACCAATAAGAGAAAAAGCTTGTTAAAACGCTTAAAACAACAGCTATTATTAAAATGAAATAACTGTTTAGAAAATAAGAGATTATCCAGCCAATCAGAATTATAAACAGCAGAAATCCGGTTAAGTACAACCAAGTTTTTCTGGTATTGCTTTCGGCATGAGTATACAGGGTCATAGACTAAAACTCAACTTGGGGTGTTTTTCTTTCCGCTTCCTCTTCTATTTCAAAGAACTCTGCTTTTTTAAAACTAAACACAGAAGCCACAACATTGGCTGGAAAACTCTCAATCTTAGTATTCATATCCCTTACATTGCCGTTGTAAAATCTTCTGGCTGCTTGAATCTTATTCTCTGTGTCTGAAAGCTCTCTTTGCAGTTCCAGGAAATTGGCTGAAGCTTTTAAAACAGGGTAGTTCTCTGCAACAGCAAACAAGCTCTTTAGGGTATTAGAAAGCATATTCTCTGCTTGAGACTGCTCTTTTGGCCCTTGGGCTGCCATAGCCCTGGTTCTGGCCTGGGTAACTTTTTCAAAAACTTCTTTTTCATGGGAAGCATAACCTTTTACTGTCTGCACCAAATTAGGTATTAAATTATACCTTCTTTTTAACTGAACATCTATGTCAGACCAGGCCTCTTGGGTTCTGTTGCGCAAAGCAACAAAGCGATTGTAAGTTAAAACAAACCAAAGAATTAAAACTACTAAAACCGCTAAAATAGCTAAAAGTATATACATCATATTAATTTAGTTAAATGATTTATAATTTTACCACCAGACAACAACCATGCCGTCAGCTCCGTCTCCGCCGTTTCTTTCGCCAACTGTATTAGTGCCGCCGCCTCCGCCGCCGCCAGGAACCTGACCGTCAACAGCATCTTCACCAGCTCTGGCGCCTGCTCCGCCGCCTCCTCCTTTTCCGCTATTGCCTCCGTTTGCTCCTTGGCTGGGATAGTTTTCATCATGATATTGACCACTGCCTCCGTCAGAACCTGCTATTCCATATCTGCCAATTCCTCCCATGCCTACTCCTCCTCTTCCGCCAATTCCAGCAGGATCACCGCCAACATTGTCTCGGCCACCGCCACCGCCAGTAGCCATAAGCAAATCAGCGCCCGAAGGAGAAGTAAAGAAAGATGTTTCTCCTGTCTCACCATCTTCATTTCCTTTTTTTCCACCACCTCCTCCGTCGCCAACAGTAATATCATAACGATCTCCAGGAACTACTTCAAATATCCCAATTGAATAACCTCCTCCGCCTCCCCCAGCAGCTCCAGGATGATTTTGAGTATAAGCTCCTCCGCCTCCAGCGCCCCAAACCTCTACCATAACTTTATTAACCTCATCGGGAACTGTAAATCTTCCAGAAGAGGTAAACGCCCGCAGATTTGTAAACCCTCCGCTTGGCGCAGGTCCGCTGCCCTCACCAATACAACCATTTGCGTCGCAAATGGTGCCAGAAGCTGTAATATTGTCAGCCTTGATATTTCCTGCAACTTCTAATTCTTCTGAGGGGGTTTCTGTGCCAATACCAACCAAACCATTATTTTTAATAATCATTCTTAAATCAGAGCCCCACTGGTCTATATGGCCTGTGCTAAAAAGCAAGTCTCCGCCTTCAAGAGATCTTAAAATTATATCTCCTGGAGTGCTTCCAGAAGAATAAGCACTATTCCATCCTGCCATTCCCAATGTTCCCCTTCTTTTGTCGCTTGGCCCGTCTTCTGACCAAAACTCAATGCCTGGAGAACTATTTTTTTTGAAGCCAAAACTATCTATCGCTTGGATCCTAACTGTGTAATCAGTCCCTTTAACAGTATTGCTGTAAATCTTTAACCTAGGAATTCCTCCTCCTACGGTTGAATAACCTTCTTCTGGGTAACCAACAACAGAATATAAAGAAGAAATAAAAGAACCAGTAACAACGAACAAACCCTCTTTTAGCTGGCTGCCTTCTCCTTCGTTTATAGGAACATAAACATTGCCCTTGGGAGGACTTTCTTCAGGCTCTGACCAGCCCAAAGCGTAAAAAGCAACTGCAAAACAGCACACTAAAACACAGACCGTTAAGGCTGATAATAAATATGTTTTCTTCTTTTTAATCATAATAGTATATTATAATTATTTTATTTATTATTAAGCATTATTAAAACGGAGGTATTTCCTGCCATCTGGGCAAAGGCATAACTCCTAAAATAGTCTGGGTTGCCGAACCCGATCTTGGAATACTGTCTGTGGCTGTCAGCTTAAAAACCATAGAAGGAAATTCTGCTTCAATTTGTTCTATTTTCTGACCTGAACCAAAATCATTTTCCGAACCCGGTCCTATTCTAACAGTCCACGATCTATTAATGGTAGGGTTGCCCGGCGGCCTGGCAAACTCTGAGGCCACTGTTGTGTCTCTTAAATAAATAATGTCTCCTTCAACCGGCTTTAAAAGAGAACAGTCATCTTCATAATTAGAGCCGTCTAAAGAGCATTCAAAACTTACTGCAATGTCCCTAATAATGTAAAAGTCTTCGCTTGTTTCATCTGTTAAGCCGCCAGAATCAGTAACCCTAAGTTTTGCATTATACCAAGTTTTATTTGACGGCTTTAAAGTGCTGGTTGGAACCTTAAGATCCCACATCCTAAAAGGAGGAGACCCAGGAGGCATTCCCGGCCCAGTGACAAACCATTCTGAAAGAACAATGTCGCTGCTTCCTGGACTGTCGTTCATGTCTGTTGACTGGTTAATTAGGCATAAAAAATCTCCTTGATAAACCATGCAGGGATCAATAACATTATTTCCGTTTTCAGGACAATTAGTGCATTGGCTGGCAATTTTAGCATTAGGCCTCATATTAAAATCAGCAAACACTTTATAATCTCCTACTAAGGTTCCTTTTGGGGGACAGCCCTTTTTGCCGTCTGACCGGCCGTTTCCATTAGCATCGCAATTAGTCCTGTTAAAACTGGTCCAGCCAATAACATATTCATCCCCCCAGGCCCAATCCTCAAGCTCCCAGGGATTAGCAGAAAAATCTGTTTCAATTGAATAATTAGGATTAGCCCCTTGGGAGCTTAACCTTATCCAGCCTTCCCAATTGCCTAAAATCAAATCAGGCTTTAATTCTCCTGAACACCCTGTTTTAAAAACAGAGCAAGCCCTTGCCCAGCCGTAAAACTTTCCTTGGTTTGGACTGCCTGTTTCCTGATTAATATAAGCTTGGCAGCTGCCCCTGGGATTAACAACAGGGCAATTAGCAACGCTTTCTGGATTAAAACTAATCCAGCCAATAGTTGGCAGCTCATCAAAGTTTCCATCGCTGTCTTCGTCATTGCTGCTTATTCCTCCTCCTGCCCAGGCATAGCCAGAAAGATAACCGTTAGAATCGTTCACTCGCACACCATAAGAAACTCCTCCAGTCGGAACAGGATTGGCAATGCCAGTTGCAAAACCTTCGCCATTTGGCTTTAATTTTACAGAAGGCCCGGCATCATGAAAAACCTCAACATAAACTTGGGTTACTTGACCAGGGCAAGAACCAAGATTTCTAATGCGCAGCTTAAGCTGCATGTTTTTAATGTCGTTCTCGGTCAAGCTCCTTATGAAATTATCAGACACATCCTGCTCTGACGTTTCAAATAACGGAAATCCCCCTGAGTCATCGCAATGCCCTTGTGCATTAAAATCATTATCGCTTCCTCCAACCCTAATTCCAACAGACGCTCGGCCAGCGTGCTTAATAACCACTTTAATGCCTGAAACATTGCCAATGCTTCCAGGAACAGGATCATCAAGCTCGTAATAATCTGTTTGCCAAGAGTCGGAATCATTCCAGATATAACTCTCGTAATCATCTGGAGAGCCAATCGGGTCGTCAACCATTGCCCAGTGAGCCCCTGCATCTTCATCAAACTTAATCCAGCCAATGTTTTCAGACCAGGCAAAACCCCAAAGCCGGCCAGCTTCAGCTGCTTGAACAGCAATCAGGAGCAAGGTTAAAACAATAATAAAAATTCTTTTCTTCATAATTAATGCTCTTTATTATACTCTTCAAACTGCTCTGAAAAATCCTCTGGTTCTTCTTTCTTTTTAGGGTGGCTTTTTATAAGGTTTTCTGCAGCCTCAAGCTGCTCTTGAGGATCTTTCTTGGGCTTTTGGCTTGTTTGCAAATTATTCTTTATTAATTCCTCTGCTTTTTCAAGCTGTTTTTCTGCCTTTGTTTTAGGGCTTACCACTTGTTCTGGAATTTCTGACCAGTAAGAAAGCTTAAGAAAATAAATAAGGCCTCCCAAAACAACAACAACGCACAAAACAGCTCCTATAAAATACAAAGGAGAAACGCTTTTAAAATAGTTTCTTTTGTCTTTGTCTTCATCCATGCTTATTAATGCATTTTACCATTTACTAAGGAGACCTGTCCAGATTTCTTTGGGAAACTGTTGTCTGAATGTTTATCTTTGGTTTGTCAGGCAAATTCTTGGCTTGAATCTCCATAAAAAAAGTTACTCTTGGCTGAAGAGAATCAGTATCATCTCCTGCTGCATCCACCTCATCTCCCAAAACAACAAACTGCAAATCTGTTACTTCATAATCACCAGATATTAAAGGAAGGGCTGAAATGGAAATACTTGGATTTCTTACTACTATTTGGTCGCTGTCAGTTTTGAAAATTTCCAAACAGTTTCCGCTATAATCAATAAACTTCAAACCCGAATTACCAGCCCCAATAATCTGGTAATTCCTGCCTTTGTCAATGCAATCTGCATTATTGTCCTGTTTTGCCATTCTTAAAGCCCTGACAATGTATTCTGCAGCATAACTGGTTTGGTTCATAAGCTGCTGGTGGCTTAAATTATATTTTTGGATTTTTATTGAAGAAACCAAAATGCTTACTGTTGCGCCCAAAATAACAGCAAAAATAGCTCCGGAAACAAGCAATTCAATTATTGTAAAACCTTTGTTTTTTAAAGCCATTATTTTTATCTCCAATTATGCAGATTGGTTTCTGCTGTTATGCTTTTTGTTTGGCCGTTTTCCTGCCAAATTATCTCGGATTTAACTATTAAGCGGGTCAAAGAGGCGGAGGATATGGAATCTGGAATTATTTCTATCTTTCTGCTAAATTTAGTGTTGGTGCCAGCAGAATAATTATATATTCCATTTAATCTCAAGGGCGTAGGGGGATTTTCATCATCTATATCAGTCATAATTATTTGGCTGTAATCAGCCTCGCAATATTTTCCTGGAGACATAAGAGTTTGATCGCATCCTAAAAATTCGCTGGGCTGATTTCTATAAAGGTTTGTTGCCCAAAAGTCTCCGGCTACCCAGTTAGAATCCCTGATATTCCTGACAATTTCTATTCCTTCTTCTGCCAAGTAAGCTGCTGTTAAACGAGAAGAAACAGTAAAAGTATCCACAAAAATATCTTGGATAACAAGATAAGAAGCCACTATGCCAGAAGAAACAACAAAGCAAGTAATTAAAAGCTCAACCAATGTAAATCCAGAATCTTTTTTAATATAATTGGCCATATTTTTAATCAATATCGACTAAACCCACTTTGTTAAAAAACACCTCTCTTATCTTATTTCCCAGTTTTAACTCAACAGAAATTGAATTTTGAGCATAGGGCCCGGATTCTGTCAGCATGCCGACTATTGGATCAGGGGGCTTGTAAGTTATAATAAGCTGACTGCAGCATCCAGGCTGGGTAGGACTGTTAATCTGCTTAATTTCAACATTGCTGTCCAAATAAACTGTTTCTATTGCTTCGCCTCCCGGACCTGAAGATGGATCGTAAATCCCGTTATCGTTCTTATCTGCAAATACAACATACCGGTCTTTGCTTGAAAGATTAATATAAATGCCGTATCCGCCAAGCGGAGGAGGTTCGGTTTCGCTGATTCTTTGGGCGGACATTGACATTTCCTGAACGTTTCTAACGGTCTGGGCAATGGAAACTGCTTCTCCGTCTAAAGTAAAACCTTGGTTAATGTTTTTGTAAGAAGGAACAACCACTGCAGTAAAGATCGCTATAATAGCAATTGAAACCATTAGTTCTGAAAAAGTATACCCTGCATTGTGTTTTTTTATGGATTGAATAAATTTAAATACCATTTTATTATTTCCCGGCCCCAGAAAAAAGCTATGTAAGTTCCAAGGATTAAAAAGGGGCCAAAAGGTATTTCGCTTTTTAATCCCTTTTTCTTAAACGCTATTAATATTATTCCTATTATAGCACCAATTAAAAAAGAAAAAAACAAGCCAGCCAGTATGCTGGGAAACCCTAAAAACAAGCCCATAAAAAAAGCCAGCTTAACATCGCCGAATCCCAGCCACTTGCCTTTGGAAATTAAAAAAATGATTAAAAAAAACAAGCAAGCTCCAAGAGCAGAAAATAAATAATTCGTAATCAGTAATTCGTAATTTGTAATTATTAAATATATAAATACCAGAATTATGCTGGGGAACAAAAATCTGTCTGGAATAATAAAATGCTTTAGATCATAAACAAAAATTATAATTAAAAAGCAGGAAATAAGAGATAGATAAAGAAAAGTAATTAGTAATTCGTAATCTGTAATCTGTAATTTTAAGAAATTTAAAATTAACACAAACATCAACCCAGTTGATATTTCTACCAAAGGATATTGCCAAGATATCTTCTTTTCGCAATAACGGCATTTTCTTTTTAAAATAAAAAAGCTTATTAAAGGAATTAGGTCAAACCAAGTTAGGACATGTCCGCACATAGGACAAAATGACCTGCCTTTTAAAGCAGATGCTTTTTTCCCTTTATAGCTTAATTCCATTCTATAAATAACGCAGTTTAAAAAACTGCCTATGAGCAAGCCAGATATAAAAACTATTGGATTTAAAAATAGAGTCATAACAGACAAACCCCGCATCAGGATTGATGCGGGGCTCTTAATCTTAAACAAAATCAAACAATCCTGTATAATTTTCTAATTCCAGCAGGGCTTACGGACAAACCGTTGCCGAGAATGTAGAACAAGTGCCAGTAACAACTTTTGCATTTCCCAAAGAATCGACACAGAAATAATCTCCAGTATCAACCACCAATCCAGCGCAAGCTGCCCAAGAACCTTCAAGATCATTACATGCTTGCTCTCCTGTTGCTGAACCATGGTCTTGAGCTGCTTTTTCTGCTCTTTTATAATCGCCCCCATCAATATCGCACCAACCATCATAACCAGTAGGATTGTCAGCAGCATGCAGCTCAGCTGAAGCCCTTAAACTAGTAAAATCAGCTTTAATTGCAACTTCTTTTGCTTTATTCCTGGCAGAACCCAAAGAGACCAGCACAATAGAAGCTAAAATACCAATTATGGCAATAACAACCAATAATTCAACCAATGTAAAACCTTTTTTTCTCATAATATTTTGAAGTTAAAATAAGTGTTATCGACCTTTTCCAATGTTAAGAAACTTTAATTCATTATAACACAATAAAGTCAAGCGCAACTTGTGGAAAACTTATTACATTAGCCCGCCAGAATATATTGGCAAAAGAACAGCTCCCATCAGGCCTGCCACCACTCCTCCCAAAAGAATAATAAATAACGGCTCCAAAAGACGGATAAAGCTGTCCAAGGTTCTGTCAACATCTCTTTGGTAAAAGGAAACCACATTTTCCAAAGAAGAGTCCAAGGTTCCTGTTTTTTCTCCCACCATTATCATTTGGTAAAAAAGCGGGGAAATATAATCAGGATACCTGTTCAAAACATAGCTTATTGATTCTCCTCTTTTAACCCCGTCCCTGGTTTCAAAAAGAATCTCCCTGTAAGTGTAAGACCCAACAATGTCTCCGGTAATCTGCAGGGCCTGGGCAATTGGTATGCCTCCGGAAATCAAAGTGGAAAGATTTAAGGCAATGCGGGAAAGATAAAACTTTTTCAAGAAAACCCTTACCCCGATTAATCTTAACAATGCCTTGTCAATAACTTCCTTGCCTTTTTCTGTTTTTAAAAAAAACACAAAACAGGTTGCCAGGCCCAAAAACAGCAAAATCAAAAGCCACCATTTATCCTGGACAAATCCAGAGCTTTTTACCACAATTCTGGTAATTGCAGGCAATTCGGCTCCGCTTGCTTCCAGCACTTCAGACAAAGAAGGAATAACATAGCCCATTATCAAGCCCACCACCCCAACAAAAACAACCAGAACAAAAGCAGGATAAATCATAGCCCCTTTTATTTTTCCAGTAAACTCGTCCTGCCTTTCCAAATAATCTGCCAAATAAACAAAGACGTCGGAAAGCTTTCCAGACGCTTCTCCAGCTTTTACCATATTAACGTAAAAAGAGGAAAACAGCTTGGGATAAAGGGCAAGCGCTTTTGAAAGAGTGCTTCCTCCTTCTATCTCCTCTGCCAATTTAAGGACTTTTTCTTTCAAATCCGGCTTTCTGCTCTGCTTGGCTATTGCCCTGAAGCTTTCAACAATCGGAACATTGGATTTCAGCATAATGGAAATCTGGCGGGACAGCAAAACAACATCCTTTTTATTGGCTTTGGCAAAAATAGTCAACTGCCTGGCGTAAAAAGGCATGTCTGAAGTTTCTTCCAAGGCAGTAACATAAAGATCATGGGTTTTTAATACATTAAAAGCCGCCTCTCTGGTGGAAGCCTCAACCACTCCGGTCTGGACCTTGCCCTCTCTGGTTCTGGCTTGGTAATTAAACTTCATAATCAGTTGCGAATTTTACTTTCTAACCAAGGTTCTCAACTCTGCCGGGTTTAAAGAATAATTCTGGGCAGCTTCCAAAGACACTTCTTTTGCCCTAACCAAGTTGGCCAAATACCTGTTCAAAGAAATCATACCCAGTTCGGCAGAAGTCTCAATAACCATTGGTATTTCATGAACCTTGCCCTCTCTTATTAAATTGGAAACAGCCGGGGTGTTTACCATAATCTCGCAAGCAGGCATTAACCCTCCTCTTATTCTGGGAACCAGTCTTTGGGAAACAACGCCGAGCAGAGAAGACGAAAGCTGGGATTTAATCTGGTTTTGCTGCACTCCGGGAAAACTGTCAACAATGCGGTGGATTGTCTGGGCAGCGGAATTAGTATGCAAGGTTGCCAAAACCAAATGCCCGGTTTCAGCAGCAGTAATGGCTGTGGCAATTGTTTCCGGATCCCTCATTTCTCCCACCATAATCACGTCAGGATCCTGGCGAAAAGTGGCTTTTAAGGCCTTGGCAAAGCTTAAAGTATCCCTAAAAACCTCTCTTTGGTCAACAATTGCCCGGTCAGGCTCAAAAACATATTCTATTGGATCTTCAATCGTGATTATATGGACTGCTTTGGTATGGTTAAGCTCGTCTAACAAGGCAGCCATAGTGGTTGATTTTCCCTGGCTGGAAGGCCCGGTAATAAGGACAAATCCCTGGGCCGGCCTGACAAATTCATGCAGAACCGGAGGAAGGTTTAAATCTTCCACAGTGGCAATCCTGTTGGGTATATATCTTAAAGCGCAGGAAATATTCCCTTTTTGGAAAAAAATATTAACCCTGAACCTGGCCTCGCCCTTATAATCATAAGAAAGATCAACCTCTTTTTCTCTCATAATTCTTTCCTGCTGAATTTTATCCAGCATTTCAAAAGCTATTCCCTTTGTGTCTTCTGGCTTTAAAATCTCTCTCCTGATTAAAGGAACAAGCTTTCCCCCGATTCTGATAATCGGAGGATGGCCAACAGAAATATGCAGGTCAGAAGCTTTCTGCACCAAAACTGTTTCCAGCAAATCTTTTAAAATTGCCTCATAGTTCATATTATTGAATTACTCTAATAATTTTTTTATTTCTTCAGCCACTTCGGTGGGGGTATACCTGGCCTTAACCAAATACTTGTCTGCCCCGGATTTCATTCCTCTTTCCACTTCTTCTTTTTCTCCAAGATTGGACAAAACCACCACCCTTATATCTTTTAAGACCGGGTCTTTTCTAATGTTTTTTAAAATTTCCCAGCCGTTGACAGTTGGCAAAACTATATCCAGCAAAATCAGAGCTGGCATAAACTCTTTTATTTTTATCATCGCTTCTTCGCCATCCTGGGCAACCTGAACTGAAAATCCGCTTTCTTTAAGCTTGGTTGAATAAATATCAATTAAAAATGGGTCGTCTTCAACTAATAATATTGTTTTCATGTTAATAATTTTTTAATGTTTTTTATTCCTGGCATTAATCTTCAGCAACTCTCAAAACCTCTGAAAAAGAAGTGGTCCCGTTCAAAACTTTTAATATTCCGTCCTGCTTCATCGTTATCATGCCCTGATTTTCGGCTTCTTTGGCTATTTCAGCCTCAGAAGCCTCTTTTAAAATTATATCTTCCAGGGTTTTTGTCATTTCCAAGATTTCAAAAATGCCTATTCTTCCAGAATAACCCAGATTGTTGCAGCGCTTGCATCCCTTGGGGTTAAAAACATCAAAATCCTTTTCTATCTTAAACTCCTTTTTAATTTCTGGAGGCATATCTTTGATTTCATCTAAAATCGCTTCTCTGACTTCTTTTGAGGGCTTTGCTTTTTCCTTGCAATGAGGACAAAGCTTTCTTACCAGCCTTTGGGCAATTGCCAGATTCAAGGTCGGAGGAAGCAGAAATTTCTCCACGCCCATATCTATTAACCTGGGAATTACGCCCAAAGTATTTGAAGTATGCAAAGTTGACAAAACAATGTGCCCGGTTAAGGCAGCGTGAATTGCCAAAGAAGCTGTTTCTTCATCTCTAATCTCACCAACCATAATAATATCCGGATCCTGCCTTAAAATCGCCCTTAATCCGCCGGAAAACGCAAAACCTATTTCCGGCTTTATCTGCGACTGGTTTATCCCTTCCATATAATACTCTACCGGATCTTCCAAAGTAGAAATATTGACTTTTCCATCATTAAAAAGCTGAAGAATGGAATAAAGACTGGTGGTTTTTCCGGATCCGGTTGGCCCGGTTGACAAAATCATTCCATAGGATTTTTTCAATCCCCTCTTTAAGATTTCAAGATTTCTTCCTTCTATTCCCAAAGTTTCCAGGTCAATCTTTTTCTTGGCCGGGTCCAAAATCCTCATTACTACTTTTTCTCCCAGCGTGGTTGGAAGAACAGAAACCCTAAAATCAACGCTTCTGTCTGCAATTTTGGTTGAAAATCTTCCGTCTTGGGGAAGCCTGGTTTCATCTATTTTCAAGCTGGAAAGTATTTTAATCCTGGCCACAACGGCAGGCAAAATCCTCATTGGCAAAAATATTGAAGCGTGCAGCACCCCGTCTAACCTAAACCTAACCCTTAACTTTTCCCTGCCCGGTTCAATGTGAATATCAGAAGCTGCTCCATCAACAGCATGCCTTAAAATAACAGCCACAACTTTGGAAATAGGGGCTTCTTCCGCCATTCTTTCCACCTGGGCCGCTTTTAATTCCGGCCTTTGCTCCATTTCTGTTTCCAGTTCCTCCAAAGCTCTTTTTACCTCCTTTTTTAAGCTTTTGTATTTTTTCAGCAAACTGTTAAAATTGGATATGCTGATTAAAAATATCTTATAGTTAAACCGGCTCTGCCTTGCCAAAAACTCCAAGGCTTCCCTGGCTTTCAAGTCTTCCGGATAAACCATTCCTATTTCCAAGCTGTTTTCCTGTTTTGACAAAGGTATCATTTTATAATACCTGGCTGATTCTTCAGGAATAGTTTCCATAGTGTTCAGCTTTATATCTTCTGCTGAAACTATTTTAAAGGGTATTTTTAGATTCTCGCCTTTTAAACCGAACAAAAAGTCTTCTGTAACAATCTTTTTTTCCAAAATAACTTCCTCTTCTTTTTTATTGGAAGTTTTAACCTCATACTCAAAAGCAGCTGCCTGCTCTTTGCTTATTGTTCCTTTTTTTAGTAATTGCGAAATTAAGCTCATGGGCTTAAAACCGGCCTTAAAAATGGATCTATTCTTCCCAAATCCCCTTCATATTCAGGAGTTTTTTCAAAAGGAGTCAGAGACTTTAAAAACGGATTTTCTAATACCTGATAATCTATTTTTACATCTCTTGTTGAAATAGAAACAGGTTCTGAACCAGCTTCTTCTCCTGGTTCTTTAAAATAGCCAAACCACAGAATAAGGCCGGTAATAATTGCTATTCCAAAAACAACATAGGTTAAATATTTTTGTTTTCTCTTTTTTTCAATAAAATCAACTGCCATAATGATTATTTATTGATTATTCATAATAACCAGACTGGTCGTAATATCCTGATTCCAGCCCCTGTTCAGAGCTATTATCATAATAATTTGCCTCCAAGCTCATATTAAAAGTGTAAATATCGCTCACTTCGTCTGATATCGGGGGCGGTTCAATGCTAATTCTTCCAACATTGACCAATCTGCTGTTTCTGTATAAAATTGAAATAAATTTTTTAAAGGCAAGATATTTTCCCTTAACAGAAAAAGAAATCTCCAGCTGCTTGATGTTCACAGCCCCCTGTTCGTCCTGGGTCGCTCTGTTTCTGCTGCTCTTGTTCAGGTTTTCTTCGGAAAAACCAACTTCTGTAAGCAGCATCCCGCTTTCTGAAGCAACTCTTTGAATAAAACTAAACAAAACATCAGCGTCCTGACCAACAGGAATGGAAGAATTAATCTTTAAAATTTCATCTTGGTAAGAAGACAATCCATTCAGGCTGTTTTCCATATCAAGCAGATATTTTCTTTTTTCTTTTATCCTGTCATTCTCAGAATTCAATTCCTTTCTGTTGTTTTCAAATTCTCGGTATTTGGGAAGCCATATAAAATAACCCAGCAAAATAAAACCAATAACAAATAATATGAAAATGTATTTGGTGTATTTTTTTAAATCCGGTGTTGTAATTTTAGAAAAATCAATGTTAAACATTTTACTTTAATGCTTAGTCTTCTATTTTTTCATTAAACAAAATATTAAGGGAAAACTGGATATTGCCCTCTTTTTTATCTATTGATATTTCGCTAAGCTTGGCTTCTTTTGTTTCTTCCTGCCTGCTAAAAACAGCGATCTGCTGCTCCAGGGCAAAAAAGCTGTTTGTTTCCCCTTGCAAAGAAACAAGGTTTGGGCTTTTAATCTCAAAAGAAAAACCGCTGAACCAAAAATAAGGAATGGTGCTCTGGTCAATAAAATCAAGGATGTTTTCTACGTTTTTATGATCGGAAACCAAAGAGCTGAAATCTTTTATTCTTTTTTGAAACACTAAAACCTCGTTTTCCTTGCTAATAATAGCCTGATCAAGATCGCTGAACTGATCCCTGATTTTATGAATGTTATCAGCCAAATCTTTGTTAACAATGTAAAAATAGATATAAGAACCCAAGAAGCCCAAGGCCAAAAACACGGCTAAAATGCCAGAGATCGCAATCAGCAGCGGAGCTTTTGATTTTCTTCTGGTTATTAGCTCAATTGCCATAATTTTTTATTTCTCCAATCCTTTTAATGCCAAACCCACGGCCACGGAATAAGACGGCCCCATTCTTTTTATGGTGTTCATAAGGGCTTTGGGATAAGCAATGTTAAAAAAAGAATTCATTATAACTGTTGGCTTTTTAAGCTCTGCAGCGCAATACTCTTTTAGGCCGGGCATTAAAGAAGCATTGCCTGCTAATATTATTTTATTAACCTCTTTGCCTTCCTTTCTGAAAAAATCCCTGAATGTCTGCCTTGCTTCTTCCAAAATAGCGTCAACCAAGGGAGATAGGATATTTCTGACATTTGTCTGGTCGCTGGCAATCAGGCCTTTTTCAATTTTCAGGTCCTCGCTTTTATTATAATCCATATTTAAAGATTTTGCCACAACCTCTGTCAACTCATTCCCTCCGACTCTGAAACTATGGCTGGTTTTTAACAATCCTTTATCTATTACGCTGCAAGTGGTGCTTCTGGATCCTATGTCTAAAACGCCGATAACCCTTTTTGCGTCTTCTTTGTTTTTTAAATAATTCCTAACTGTCCTGGCCAGGGCGAAAACCTCTGATTCCAGAGTCTTAAGTTCCAATTCAGCCATTTGGGCTATTTCTTGGTATTGGGCTATCACGTCATTAGGAATGGCAACAACCAAAACCTTAAGGGGCGTAGACGAAGGCTGGCCTCCGATTATAATCCAGTCTAAAGTGATTTCGCTTACTGGAATAGGCACATAGGGCCTTACTTCGTACTGCACAGCCTGGGGAATTTCATCTTCATCCATTGTGGGTATTTCAAAACTGGTAAAGAAACTGGCAAAATCAGGAATGGAAAAACTAGCCTGCTTTGTATCCATATCAGCCTCTTCTATAATAGACTTTATTGCAGCGGCAACTTCTTTGTTGGAAATAGCAATTGCATTTTTATAAAAAATGCGGAACGGCCTCCTTTTAAAAACAGCGTTGTTAACCTCGCCATAGTTGGCCAAATGAAAATTTCTTTTTTTTCTGGAAATTTCAACAATCCTTATTGCTGAAGTGCCAATGTCTATTCCCAAAAAGCTTTTCGGCCTGAATTTCAACAAGTTTTTAATTTTACCAAAATCAAAACTGGGTATTTTAACAGCCATACAAAGCTTAATTTTACCATTATACTATAATTATACCACATCTGCCAAATAAATAATATCTGCAACACATACTAAAATCTGTGGAAAAAAAGGCAGGAGGGAAAAAACCTCATGCCCATAAAAGGAACTACCTTTTCCTTTCATCCTCAAGAGCCTTACAGGCTTTAACGTATTCAGGACTATCCATAACATCAGGCCCACGAAGAAGCATTGAAAGAACTTTGGCCTCGGCCGCAGTCGGCGCAGAATTAAACCGACTGATGGGTGAAATTTTGGCTTTCTCCTTATCTGACATGCCAGATACATCCACTTGCGGAATTTTTGGCGAACGAGTATGCTCGCCAGTTACCACATCAAAACTCCTTCCCAAACTACATGAACAGATAAAGCGACCATGATCATCTTGAGGAAACATTTCTTTTCCACAAGAAGGACAGGTCGGCCCCCTGCCATGATGATTCATGTACCGATCAGTTCTATCCCAATAACTCATACGACACCTCCATTAAACTTCCGAAAATGTTTATATTAAAGAACATTCGCCTTAAAATAGGCTAAGCCTATCACAAAGATATTATTTTAAAACAAGAGCTTGTCTAAGTTCTTTCATCTCCAACTCTAATTTTTCTATTCTTTTTTTATAATCACCCAAAAGCAACGCCTCTATTTTATTTAATCGCTCATCAACTTTATCAAGGCGTTCATCAACGCCATCAAACCCCATAGCAATCATTCTAGCTAAATCATCATTGCTTGTATTGTTAAATTCATTTTCCATATTTTTATTTTACACCTCTAAAAACCAATGTCAATCTTGCAATTTCTCTCAAGCTAAGCTTGAGAGAAATTAAAAGTCAGGGATTTATTTTTGGAAACGCTTTATTATTGATTCACAAATATCAGCAAAGGTTTTAGCCCAATACTCATTTATATCCCTGTTTTCTTTCAACTCTTTGTGTAGATGTACATAATTTCTTAAATCTTTGACAATGTGTATTTTATGATAATCCTGCTCCGACACTATGCTTTTCGCCTTCGCTCGTTCAAGTGCCTGCGCAAATGTTGTAACCTCTTTAGATTGAAGTTTTTCAATCAAAATCGCCTCGATGATAGAAGCATATAGTATAATAATAGGTTTCCATAATTTATTTTTCAAGCAAACTTTCGCTGATTTATAATCTCTTTGAAGCAACCCAAAAAGGTCTTTGTTTTTAATAAAATCGAATGTCCTTCTGCCAAACTTTTTATTTGAGTCTATTTTTTTCATACTTTAATTATTACTCAATAAAATTTTTATCTGGCGGAGAGGGTGGGAGAGTTGCCCGAAGGCATAAGGGAATTCTTTGCCCCGCACCTTATTGTAAATTGTAATGCCAAAAGGCATTCCAATTTTTAAGCGGAGAGGATGTCCCTAATTTCGAACCAAACTTGAGGCAAATCGACCCATTTATTCGGAAATTAAGGAAAATTTATAAAGTTAATCCTGAATGGTTTGATATTCCTCATGATTTAATTAAAGCAATCTAATTCGTAGCATTTTTAAACTGTTTCCAATATTCAGGATGATTTATTCTATTATTTAGTACCGCACTATTGTTTTTTATTTTGTTATTTGAATTATTTTTATTTTCTTGAAAAATAATCTCAAAAGAATCATCCTTATCCAAAAGCGATTTTTTATTTTTGCCAATTTTTTCCTCTATTATTGATAGAAAGTCTTTATTTATTTCATAACCGATTGAATTTCTGTTTAATTCTCGTGCCACTTTTGAAGTTGTTCCACTTCCTAAAAATGGATCAAGAATGTTTTCTCCAATAAAGCTAAACATTTTTATCAAACGGCGCGGCAACTCTTCTGGAAACACTGCAATATGACCACCGTTCTGCTTTTCGCCGGCAAAATTCCAATGGCCGGTAAAGTATTCCCGCCACTCTTCATTAGATAATTTTGATTTTTCTTTGATTGTTCGCGGAACATTATTTTTAACTTTGCCTAATTTTTTAAATAAAAGTATGAATTCATAATCAATAGCAATATGGCCATTTCGCGGATAAGGATACGAACCCATAACTGAAGCTCCGCCGCTCGTATTCATTGTAGTCATTTTTTGCCAGATAATAGCTCCCATGTAATCAAAACCAATCGATTCACAGAATTTTATAATTTCTGTCCTAATGGGAATTATTTTATATCTGCCATAAGTAATGGCTCTAGCAAACTGGTCTCCTATATTAATGCAAAGACGACAACCTGGATTTAAAACTCTATAAGATTCAAACCAAACTTGATTTAATTTTTCAATATAATCTTCATAACTATCATGGAAACCTATTTGGTTTTTATCACCATAATCTTTTATCTGCCAATATGGCGGCGAAGTAATCATAAGATGAACCGATTCATTTTTTACTTCGGACATATTCCTGGAATCGCCAATAATAATTTTATGTTTGGTTGACATATTAATTTAATAGTTCGCTCGCATCAATATTTAGTCCACTCTTTGTTTTATCATAATAAATAATTTTAGCTTTAATTCCTTCTTTTAATTCTGGTTTGATTTTATATGTCACTGGTTTTATAGATACCGGAATATTTCCAATAAATCCATCAATTCCTTGGGATTCTTCTTGGGGGATAGATAGACGATAATTTGTTTTTTTAATAGAAGCGACTTTTTTCAAAATTGCTTCTTGAAATCTTAGCCCAATAAATGTTTTTTCTAAAACCAAATCCTCAACCCATTTTCTAATCATTAACTTATCAATTTTCTGAATAGCTTCTCTAATGTTATTCATCATTTCACTAATTTTGTCTGTCGCATTTTCAATTACATTAGGATATTTTGAGAGATACCAATTTTTCCAGCCCTCATATGTTTTTTCTGGACATTCTTTAATGAGTTCTGTTAGTTACCCGACAACTCGAGGTCTTGTTCCTTGAGAATTTTTATTAGCCAAATTTATTAATTGGCTTGTATATTTGGGAAATTCCTTGGTCTCGCCAACAAGCTCTTTAATTAATTCTTCATTTTTTATCTTAATAGGCATATTATTTTGGTTCTACATTTTAATTATACTAGATTTAAACGAATAAAAAAAGCCGAAGGGATCGGTTGTCACATAGGTCTTAAAACAATACTCAAATTAGCACAGCGCTATCTTCTTCTTTGTATACTTTAGTTTAGGGCCCGGAAGAATCAAGCTCTCGGGGGTCTTCAAGATTTACATATTCTCACTATGGAAACTACAAGGGCATGCGATGTGGTTAATCTGCCTCATTTGCAGCAGCCGATCCACTTCGACTACTTTTATTATATTCTTTTTAGAAAATTAAGTCAAATTTGCTTGGTTCTAACATTGAAATCTGGCGGAGAGGGTGCCTGCCTGCCGGCAGGCAGGGGACTTGAAAGGAGTTGCGGAAAGGACATGCGGGGTTTGAGTTCAAATTAAAACACCCTGCTCCAAAAATCAAAATTAAGATACTTTTGGTATCAAATTTTGCTTTGCGGAGAGGGTGGGATTTGAACCCACGTGACCCCTAAGGGTCGCGGATTAGCAATCCGCTGCAATCAACCAGACTATGCGACCTCTCCTTAATTTGTGATAAGCCTGGCTTATCACAAACTTATTTTACCTTTAAAATCAATTGAAGTCAACTCATTTTTATGCTAATATTTATAATATAAAAGCCCTCGTAGTTCAATGGACAGAACGCAGGATTGCGGTTCCTGTAATAGGGGTTCAACTCCTCTCGAGGGCGCAAGAAATATGAATCTAAATACTCCAATTGAAGAAATATCCGGAATCGGGCCTGGTTTTCAGAATAAGCTGAAAAGGTTAAAGATTAAAACAGTCAGGGATTTAATCTTTCATTTTCCTCATCGGTATGAGGATTTTTCTAACTTTATTCCCATTAGCAAAGTTAAAATCAATCAAGTCTGCACAATAGCTGGAAAGGTTTTAGACATTGAAACAAACAAAACCTGGAAAAAAAGAATGTATATTACCGAGGCCTTAATAGAAGACAAAACAGGAGCAATAAAAGCAGTCTGGTTTAACCAGCCCTATTTAACCAATACTTTAAAAAAAGGAAGCAATGTGTTTTTGTCAGGCAAAACAACAATAGGAAAAAACGGAATTTATCTGTCCAGCCCTTCTTTTGAAAAAGGAAACTTTTCTTCTGATCTGACCCATACCGGAGGATTAATTCCTGTTTATCCGGAAACAGAAGGATTGTCTTCTAAGTGGCTAAGATACATTTTAAAGCCCTTGTTAAGCCAATTAAGAATAGAAGAAACTCTGCCAAAAAGCATTATTAAAGAATATAATCTAATGCCCCTATCAGAAGCTCTTTGGCAGATTCACTTCCCGAAATCAGAAGAAAAAGCGCAACAGGCTCAAAAAAGACTTTCTTTTGAAGATCTCTTTTTTATTGAACTCTTTGTTTTAAGAGAAAGAAACAAGCTTTCTTCTCAAAAAGCCGCTCCCATTCCTTTTAACCTTGATTTGGTCAAAGACTTAGTTGATTCTTTAAATTTTAAACTTACTAATGCTCAAAGAAAATCATGCTGGCAGATATTAAAAGACCTGGAACGATCCCAACCAATGAACCGCCTCTTGGAAGGCGATGTAGGCTCTGGCAAAACAATTGTGGCTTCCATTGCTGCTTTAAACACCAGCAAAGCAAAACTGCAAACAGCTTTTATGGCTCCAACAGAAATACTGGCTAAACAGCATTTTCAAGGAGTGGCTGACACTTTGCAGGATTTTAAGCTAAACATCGGGCTTTTAACTGGAAAACAAGATAAGTTCCGATCTAAAAAACTAAAAAATCAAACAATAGAAATATCCAGAAACAAGCTTTTGGAAAAGACATTAGCAGGAGAAATAGACATTTTAATAGGCACCCACGCTTTGATTCAAGACAAGGTCAAGTTTAAAAATCTGGGATTAGTTGTTTTAGACGAACAGCACCGATTCGGAGTGGAACAAAGAGCCCGCCTTTGCAAAAGACAAACCAAGCTTATTCCCCATCTTCTTTCTATGACTGCCACGCCCATACCCAGAACCCTGGCTTTAACAGTATACGGCGATCTGGACTTATCTTTAATAGATGAACTGCCAAAGGGAAGAAAAAAGATTATCACCAAATTAATCAGCCCCAAAGAAAGAAACAAAACATATAGTTTTATTAAAAAAGAAATAGAAAAAGGCAGGCAGGTTTTTGTTATTTGTCCCAGAATAGAGAAAAAAGAAAATGAAGAGAAAAAAAACAGCTGGTCAGAAACCAAGGCAGTAAAACAAGAAGCCGAGCTTTTACGAAAAGAGATCTTCCCAGACTTAAACATAGCCACGCTCCACGGAAAAATGACGCCCAAAGAAAAAGAAATAATAATGAGGGACTTTTCCGCCCAAGGCGGATCCGCCTCAGGTGGAAAAAATAAAAAAACCGATATTTTAGTTTCCACTTCTGTGGTTGAAGTAGGCATTGATGTGCCCAATGCTTCAGTAATGATTATTGAAGGAGCAGAACGTTTTGGATTGGCCCAGCTCCATCAATTCAGAGGAAGAGTAGGCAGAGGAAAACACCAATCATACTGCTTTTTATTCACTGATTCTTACACTCAAAAAACAAAACAGCGTTTAAGCGCTTTAATCTCTTCAGAAGACGGGTTTGCTTTAGCTGAAAAAGATCTAAAAATAAGGGGACCGGGAGATTTTGTTGGAGGCCGGCAATGGGGCATTCCCGACTTAATGATGAATTCTTTAAAAGATATTAAGCTGGTGGAAAAAACAAGACAGACTGCCAAAGAATTCTTGCAGCAAGATCCTTATTTAAAAAAACACCCTGCTCTGCAGAATAAGCTTTCCCAATTCCGCCAAAGAGTGCATTTAGAGTAATTGATTTTAATCTTCAGAAAAATTCTTCAATTCTTTCGGAATTTTTCTGTCACCCAAAAATGTCGCTTCGCTCCTTAGAAACCCATGGTTTCTAACCCCCGCCAAGGCGGGGTGTTTTCCTTCACGGGGAAGAATTCTTCTTCCCCGACCCCTTTCTGGTTTTTGGTCTCTAGAAAAATTCTTCAATTCTTTCGGAATTTTTCTGTCACCCAAAAATGTCGCTTCGCTCCTTAGAAACCCATGGTTTCTAACCCCCGCCAAGGCGGGGTGTTTTCCTTCACGGGGAAGAATTCTTCTT